>FUFK010045072.1_pt1 | contig 14274 bp, 15 predicted proteins | sample 1021851 | NCBI WGS metagenome assembly FUFK01 (sample SAMEA51879418, study PRJEB19060) | metagenome | reverse complement strand
AGCACAGCATCAAATAATTAATTTATGAAAAAAGTAAGTTTTACAGAAATGAAAAATGGAACCAAAGANGATTATCTNTTTCTTGATAAACATGAAAAAGATTTTGCNAGTAAAACAGCTGATAGNATNTTAANNTTTATGNCTGGNCTNACTGAAACTTTAGAAGGTTACCAAGTTTCAAGACTGGAACATTCACTTCAAAGCGCATCAAGAGCTTATAGGAATGGAGAAAGTGATGAAATGGTTGTAGCTGCTTTATTGCATGATATTGGTGACGAGCTAGCCCCAATGAACCATTCAGAATATGCTGCAGCGATACTTAAACCATATGTGTCAGAAAAAACTCATTGGATTGTTGAGAAACATGGTGAGTTTCAGATGTATTATTACGCTCACCATTTAGGCGGAAACAAAAATAAAAGAGACGAATATAGAAATCATAAATATTATCAGGACACAGTAGATTTTTGTGAAAAATATGATCAAAACTCATTTGATCCAAATTATAAATCGTTACCACTAGATTTCTTCAAACCCTTTGTAAAAAAAGTTTTTTCAAGAAAACCTTACTCTTCACTGTAAAATTTTATAGGCTATATTCTTAAATATGACTATTTCTAAAGAACAAATAATTNAATACTTTAAATCTGGAATAAAAGAAAANAAAGATTTCAAGATTGGTATTGAACATGAGAAATTTTTATTTGATAGTAAAAACAACAAAAGAATTGATTACTCAAAAGTAAAAGAAATGTTTTCAGCACTTAATGAATTTGGTTGGAGTCCAATTAANGAAGGTNAAAATATTGTTGGTTTAAACAAAGGAGGTAAAAACATTACTCTCGAACCAGGTAACCAAATTGAATTATCTGGAGAAAAACTTAATAATATTCACGAGGCATGTGCTGAGTCTTATGATTATTTGTTTGAACTTAAACAAGTCACAAAAAAACTTAACATAAAGATTGTAAGCACAGGTTTTGATCCTATTTCAAAGCTTGAAGAAATCCCTAATAATCCCAAACAAAGATACGAACTAATGACGAAAGATATGCCATTAGGAGGAGAATTAAGTCTAGATATGATGTATAGGACTTGTGGGACTCAATTAAACATTGATTATTCTTCAGAGGAAGATTTTTTTAAAAAATTTAAAATAGTAAATTCAATAGTTCCAATCNCAATTGCTTTATTTGCTAATTCTTCAATAGTTGAAAAAAAAAAGAGCAATTACTTATCTTATAGATCCAAAGTATGGCAAAATACTTCACGTGGAGGGCTTCCAAAATTATTTTTCGAAAATTTAAATTTTGAAAAATATGCTGATTTTATAATCGATTTCCCAATTTTATTTATACAAGATAAACAAAATTATTTGTCAGGAAATAAATACACTTTTAAGGATTTTATGAATGGTAAGATAGNTGAAATAAAAAATCGTCTTCCGACTGAGAGTGATTTATCATTACACTTAAGCACAATATTTACTGAAAATAGATTGAAAAAATATATTGAATTAAGGTCAATGGATACATGTGGATGGGATTGTCTTTGTGCTGGGCCTGCATTTTTTATTGGTTTGTTATATGGGAATTTAGAAGAAGTTTATAATTTAATTTCCTCATGGGATAAAGATAAAATAATTAATGCTTATCTAGATGCTCCTCAAAAGGGTTTTAATACTCAATTGATGGGTAAAGACCTTTTTTACTGGGCTTCAACTTTGTTAGAAATCTCAAGAAAAGGATTGGATAATAGAGATATACTAAATAAAAGCGGAAAAAATGAAACTTTGTTTTTAAATCATTTGCAAAAAGTTATTGATAATAAAACTACGAATGCAGATCATATGATTGATAAATTTTCTAAAAATGAAGATTTAAAAGATTTGTATGACAAATAAAATTGTTGCTATACAAGGAAATCACCCTTCTAAACTAAATCCAAAAACAGATACAAGTGTTTTTTTAGCCAATGAAATTCAAAAAAAGAAATATAGAATTTTTTATTATGACCCTAAAGATTTATCTATTGTAGATTCAAAAGTTATAGCAAAAGGTTTTTTTATTAAGTTTAATTATAATGATAAAAAATTTTACAAAATCTTAAAAAAACAAAAGTTAAATCTTATCAAATGTAAATATATCTTAATAAGACAGGATCCTCCTTTTAATCTAGAATATATATCTACAACTTTTATTCTTGAGACAATTAAGGACAAAGTAAAAATTATAAACAATCCCACTTCAATCAGAAATATTTCTGAAAAACTTTATTCAGTCAAATATCTAAGATTTATGCCAAATACAATTTTTACTCAAAACATTCATGAAATTAAAAATTTTTTCAAAAAGAATAAAAGTGTAATTTTAAAACCTATCCACAGCTTTAGTGGAAACGATATTCATTTACTGAATAAATTTAAATTAAACTTTGTAAAAAAATTTATTAAAAAACATGATCATATAATGTGTCAAAAATATTTACCTAAAATTAGCAAAGGGGATAAGAGAGTATTTTTGATTAATGGAAAAATATGTGGTGTGATTTCTAGAGTACCTAAAAAAGGATCATTTCTAAGTAATATGAGTAAAGGAGCAGCACCAATAAATATTCAATTAACAAAATTAGAAAAAAGAATATCAAACATAATTGCAAAAGATTTAAAGAAAGAAAAAATTTATTTTGCTGGGATCGATTTTATCGATCAAAAACTAAATGGTGATATCAATGTTACATCTCCGACTGGATTAAAAACTTTATTCGATATATCTAAGATTAATCTTGCCAAAATTTTTTGGAAAGATTTAAAAGCATGAAAAATTTAACAGATCAGCAAAAAGGATCACTGCTTGCTTTCGTAGCTGTAATGTTTATTACACCTGACTCTTTATTTATCAGGCTTTCTAATATCGACACTTGGGGTCTTGTTTTTTATCGTGGAATAATTCCATTCTTAACAGTTTTTTTTGGAATGCTATTAATTTATAAATTAAATTTTTTTAAAATACTTTTTACAAGTGGTTATCATGGTATAATTTACGTNGCTACTTTTAGTATTACAAACATTACATTTGTAGTCTCTATTCAAAATACAAATGTAGCAAATACTTTAGTAATGATAGCAACCGCACCAATGCTATCAGCAATACTTGGTGCCATCGTTTTAAAGGAACCACCTGACAAAAAAACTTGGCTTTCAATAATTGTTACTTTTTTTGCAATTATCTATATTTTTTTCGANTCTCTTAAATTAGGTAACTTTTATGGAGATATCTTAGGATTTATCACTGCAATTGGTCTTGCCGTNGGTGCTATTACAATCAGATCTGCAAAATCCAAAAATTTAGTTCCAGCAGCGGTAGTAGGCAAACTATTTGTTGCCACTTTCGCTTTATTCTTTATTGAGAGTTTTGCTCTTTTAGAAAAAGACCTGATTATAGTGCCTTTAATGTGCATTTTGTGTGTTGCTATACCTTTTGTTTTAGTGACTATNGCTCCNAGGTTTATCCCTGCTGCAGAGGTTAACTTGTTTTTTTTGCTAGAAACCATAATAGGTCCTATTTGGGTTTGGTTGATTATTAAAGAACAACCAAGTATTGAAACTCTTTATGGTGGGATTGTTATTATAACGACCATTGCAATTCACTCTTTTTTAAAGCTTAAAAATTCTTAAGCTTGTCACAATTAAGACTTGATTTAATAATACATCGCGAATACTTACGGCTGATTTTATGGATAAAGTTTTAAAAAATTCGTGGGCTCTATTTTTGGGCATGGGATGCATAATGATGGCCTATGGCTTTCAAGGATCTTTNCTTGGAGTTAGAGCTGTCCAAGAAGAATTTAGTCTTACTTCCACCGGCTTTATGATGTCAGGATATTTTGTTGGTTATTTCATAGGAGCTGCAACTATACCAAAAATTATTTCCAGAGTTGGACATATAAGAGTTTTTGCTGCATTTGCTTCTTTAGCATCATTGATAATTTTAATTCATTCAATATTAGTAAATCCATTTATATGGTTTTTACTCAGAGTGCTTACTGGAATAAGTATGGTTTGTATTTACACTGTTGCAGAGAGTTGGCTAAACGATAGATCAAGCAACAAAAANAGAGGAAGTGTTTTATCTGTTTATATGGTCGTTCTTTATGGAACAATGGGAATTGGAATGTTCTTGCTTAACTTTAGTAGTCCTAAAAATTTTCAACCATTTATTTTAGTTTCTGTAATTACTTCAGCTGCACTGATTCCTATTTTGCTAACTAAAAAAAAACCACCTACTTTTAAAAGTATTAAAGCTATGAAACTTAAAGAACTTTATCATGCATCTCCATTTGGTATGGTAAGTTCTCTTTTTTATGGGACTATTCAATCTGCGTTGTTTACTTTATTGGCTGTTTATGCAACCTCAATGAATTTTACTATACTAGAAATTTCAATTGTGACTTTCCTTTTAGCAGTCTCAGGAGCAATAGCTCAATTTCCAATAGGAAAAATATCCGATATGTATGATAGAAGAAAAGTTATTGTTTTTAGCACGTTTGGTGCTGCAATNTTTTCAATTTTTGCAATATTGGTATCAAGACAAATGTATTTACCTGGAAGCCTTGCAACTAGCAAAACATGGTTTTATATTTTTTTTATTTTATTTTCTTTTTGTAGCTTGCCTATGTTTTCATTAATTTTAGCTCATACAAATGACTACATATCAAAAGATAAATTTGTTGCTGCTGGTGCAGGACTNCAGTTTGCATTTGGATTAGGTGCTATGAGTGGGCCATTTTTGTGCTCAATATTTATGGACTTAGTTGGATCAAATGGATTTTTTGTATTTTTATTTTTCTTTCATTGCATTATAGGTTTTTTTGGTATTTATCGAATGAAAGTAAGACAGAGTGTTGATAACCCTGATTCTCAATTTGTTGCTATGCCGCAAACAATTACTCCAGCCGGAATAGAGTTAAATCCAACAACGGAACATATTGAGGAACCCTACTCAGACAAGGTGAAAGAAATATTAGAGAGAAAAGGTGTTAAATATAAAAAAGAAGAGGATGAAATGAAAACTTAGTTTAAGTTTTCAATGTATTTAGACATTTTTTTTAAAACACCTCTTTTCGAAAGTTTGTCAGTTCTAATTAAAATTGCATCTTTGACTTTAACAAGCGGACTATTTTTTCTTGTTTTATCCATTTTTGTTCTATTTTTTAAAGATTTTTTAACTTCTTTTAAGGGCACTGTTTTTTTTAAATCTAACCATCTTCTGTAACTAGAAACACTTAAATTACATTTGAAATAAAAAGCTAGGTCGTATTTTGGATTTTTAGCCAATATTTTACTTGCTATATCCCTACCCTCTATACAAATCTTTTTATTTTTTTTGATCAATGTCTTTTGAAATGTATTTATTATTTTCCGGATATTTCTATTTTTAGCTAAAATAGCAACATGGTTACTAATTTGTTGTGAGTGTAAATTTAATTTAACTATTTTTTTATAGGAAATACTTTTAAATCTTTTTTTTAAGAAGTTAACAATATCTTTGGGATTATTCTTAATTATTTCTTTACTTGCATATCTATACAATAATCCTGAATTAATAAGCAACAATTTATATTTTCTCGAGATGAGCTTTGCTGCAGTACTTTTTCCACTTGCTGACTCCCCGTCACAGGCAATTATTAATTTTTTAAATTTTTTCATGCGACTTTAATAATATTTACGTTCGATTTATGCAAAAAGATTATGAATTTTGTTATTTTTAACAAGTATTAATCACTTACAGGTTGAAACTCAAAATAAGCACTAAAGAGCAAAAGTGAAAATTGAAATATTGAAAATATATAAAATATTTGTTCTTATACACTAATAAAAAAATGCCTAAGAAAAAAATTAAACAAAAAAAAATAAAAAAAAAAATTGGGGTTGCAAAGATCGCTAATTTTTCTACTAAATCCTTTTTAAGTAATGCAATTTCTAATTACAAAAAAAATAAAGAACTTAATAAAATCAAAGCTATTAAATTAGAAAAACTACAAGAAAAAAATCAAATCCTTAAAGAGAGAAAAGATCTTAAAATTTGGGAAGAAAGACTCATTAAAGAAAGCAATAAATTAAAATTTAATGAAGATGAATTAAGATTAAAAGAAAAAGAAATTAAAATTAAAGAGGACGCTCAAAAGTTAGAGTCAACTCGATTAATGAAAAAAGATGAAGAGTTAGTACTCATAAGTAAAGAATTAAGAGCTAAAGAGAAAGAACTAAAATTAAGAGAAGAGTCTCAAAATAGAAAAGATATTGATTTAAAGGTTCGAGAAGAAGAGCAAAAAAACTTTGAACTTAAAGAAAAAAGAAGAAAAGAAAGAGCCTTAAAAATGATTAAAGAAGAAGAAGAAAAACAAAAAGAACTTGAGTATATTAAAATAAAAGAATGGGAAGAAAAATTTGATAGAGAACAAAAAGCAAAAGAACATAGAGAAAATTTAAGAGAAGAGAGATTAAGACAAAGAGAATTAGAAAAACTTAAATCATTCGAAAAAACTGAAAATCCTGTTGACAAAAATCTTTCATCAGGATTAGAAAAATTTGAAGTAGATATTACAAAAGAAAATTAATTTTTCTGAATAGGAAAATAATCTTTTAAATCACCTTCCCTATAAACATCAGCTGTACAACAATGAATACCACCACCAAAGGCATAAGCATCTCTTAATTCGACAGGAACAACTTCCATTCCTAATTTATCTAATTGTTCAGCTTGGTAGACTTCACTTTTTTCAACACAAACTGTTTTTGGATCAAGAACTAAAACATTCATAGATAACCATACTGATGAATAACAAAGTGGTGGTGGTTCATTATGTGCTGGTTGAGCGCTATCAATTATTTTCCATCCATTGTCCTCAAATAATTTTCTTTGTTCTTTTGGTAGTCTTCTTTGAGGATTATTTATAATTAAACCTTCTTTAATGGGTGTAAAAGTTGCATCAATATGAATTGGATATGGATCACCTGGAAAATTAACAGCATGAACTCTATGATCTTTAAAATGTCTTCTTAACCAATCAATTCCTTTTAAATTTGTTGTAAAACCATGTTGTACAATTAAGTCCTTCCCGAACCTCAAAACATCTGCAGCATCAAATAAAGGTTCCTCTTCTGTTGTTACAAAGAATTTTTCTTCAGTCCATTTAAGTCTTTTTTGAATACCAATCTTGTCTGACAAATAATCTTCACGGTAATCTGCGTCTGTTAATCTTGGTTTTGGTGCAGTTTCGTGACGCATATTCTTGTCCAGTTCAAAATATTTTTTAATCAGCGGTCTATAATTTAGATATTCAAACCATCTACATCTATAGCTCATTGTTGCTTCAAGCATTTCATTTCCAACTGTAAGTATGATATCTCTAGCTGGCATACATCCGAACATACTATCAACNTTCCAATCGGGAGTAGAAATTTTTTGATTATGATTAAGTGGAACTGGTCGGTCAACTTTAATGCCTCTTTTTTCCAAGATTGAAGCAAAATTATTTAATAACTCATTTGCTTTATCAACTGTATCTTTAGTACGAGGTCCATGAGAACCTTTCATATCTGAATCTTCNGGTACTTTAGCATCTAAAGCAGGTTCTGGTGCAGGTATACAACAACCGTCTGCTTTTCCAACTATAACATGTTTAAGTGGATCCCATTCGTTCCAACTATTTACAATAACTTTGTCCTTACTCATGTTTCAAGATTAATTTAAAGCTATAAATCTTTTATTCCATCGCATTAACAAACTGTAATAAATTAATGAAATAAATAGAAAAAATCCTCCAACTATAGTGTAAGTATCAGGCACCTCATTTATGCCTAAGATAGGTAACCAAACCCAAAAAATTCCACCAATAACTTCAGTTAATGATAATAATGTTAATTCTGCAGCAGGAATAGCTTTCGAACCAATAGAATATAAAATTAGCCCTAAACAAACTAATGTTCCATGCAAGGAAAATAATGCTCCATTATAACTTGTTGAAAAGAATACTTGTTTAGTGCTCAAAAGCATTATAGCTGCAAAAACAAAACAAAAAAAACCTGAAAAAGCAACNGTTGTAAANTTTGGAGTTTGTGTTCTCCACCTAAGAGTTACAGAAAAAATAGAAAATCCAATTGATGAAAGCATTCCAAAAATAAAACCAACGAGAGAATTTGATCCAGTACTTCCAAACGCCATAATTATAATTCCTATCGTTGCAATAAAAATAGATATCCAAACATTTAATGAAATTTTTTCTTTGAGAAATAAAAAAGCAAGAAGTGCAGTAAAAAAAGGCATTGCTGCCAAGCAAAGCAAAGTGATTGCAGCTGACGTATTGGTAATTGAGTAAATAAAACTTATCATCGCAATTCCTAATCCAGTTCCACCAATAATTCCTGAGTATCCCATTTTTAAATAATTTTTATAAAATTTGATCCCCTCTTCAAAATAAAGATAAAGATTTAAAAGAATAAAAATTGTTAATCCTCTGCCAAAAATATATTGCCATGGCACCTGGTTAGGATTATCCATATATCTCACAACAAGAGGGCCAAAAGACCATAAAATTCCTGCGAACAAAACTACTGGAACTGCGATTTTTGGATTTTTTAATTCAAGCATTCGGGAAGATTAAATCTAAAAATTTATAACTACAACAAAAATGAGATAGCTTTAATCTTAAATTTAACTTTTCCATTTAAAGTTGTGTTCAGCCTATTTCTATTCTTGATTGGTTTTTATTTGTCATGTAATTAAAAATTAATATGGATTTAGAAGTGCTAAGTATTGCTGCAAACACAGATAACAATCGAAATATTGAGAACCGGACACATGTCTCAAAGTTAAAAAATTCAGTGTGTGGGGATGAAATGCAAATAGAGCTTATATTAAAAAATGAAAAAATTTTAGACTTTGGGTATCAAGGTAAATCTTGTGTATACTGCCAGGCATCAGCCAGTTTATTATCGAAAATTTCTATAAATAACCAAAAAGAAAAAATTAACGATTTATGTGATAAAGCTGAATTATATTTTAATGATGATGTAAAAATTATAGATAAAAAATGGAATTCTTTGAAAAAATTGATTAAGAAGAAAAATATTAATAAAAAAGATTGTATATTGTTACCTTTCAAAACTTTAAAAAAGATAGTATCAAGTTAAATTATGGGTAATCTTAAACAATCTCTTTTAGCTGGTTTATTTTCAATAATTACAATTGGAATTTTAACTTTCCTAACTTATAGAACAGAATTTGGGATCTTTCTGTTAGCCTCATTTGGATCATCTATGGTTTTACTTTATGGATATCCTGAAAGTCCATTTGCCCAACCAAAAAATGTTTTTTTTGGTCATTTAGTTACCGCCATCGTAGGTTTACTTTTTTTAAACTTTGTTCCATTGCCAATCTTTTTAACTATACCATTAGCAGTAGGAGTTGGGGTTGGATTAATGATCCTATTAAATGTTACNCACCCACCTGCAGGTGGTAATCCAATAATAGTTATTATTGGTAGTGTCTCTTTTGATTACTTGCTAAGTCCTGTAATATCAGGATCAGTTATAATTATTATTTTTGCAATAATTGTTAACAAATTTATTTTGAAAAAATCTTATCCAAGCCAAAAATAATTTTTATGAAATTATAAAATTATTTTCAATAAGTAGACCTATTAATATTCCTATTGCTAATGCTATAATTAATTTCTTCTTGTTCACTTTTTTAGTACTGGAGATTTTACACCTTTAATACCTGATGAAGATAATTTTGATCTCATACTTTGCTTAAGATTTTCCCAAAGCTTAGCCATTCCTAAAGGTTCATAAATCATAAATATTATCATCAATAGACCAAATATTACCTGTTCGATTGATGAAATGATTGTAGCATCAATAGCTCCGTGAAATACGTTGTTTCCTATAGCATTTAAAAGAACTGGAAAAAGCAAAATAAATGCTGCCCCTATAAAAGCACCATTAATAGTCCCAAGTCCGCCAAGAATGCACATGAATAAGATTTTAAAAGATAACTTAATATCAAAAGCAACTGGCTCTAATGATTTTAGATAACAAAATGCAAAAAGAGCACCAGCTACACCACAATAAAATGCACTAATAGCAAATGCTTGAACTTTAGTTCTTAATAGTGAAACCCCCATAGACTCAGCAGCAATATCCATATCTCTAACTGCCATCCAATTTCTGCCTGTACTTCCTCTTGCCATATTCATAGCTAATAAAGTTAAAATTGTGGTAACAGCTAAACATACAAAATACATAGCTAATGGTGTTGTAAATGGTTTTCCTAAAATAACTATATCTTGTGCAGTTATAATCCCTGATGAGTCATAGTTTTTAAACCATCCAAATTTATCTATCATCCATATAATAAAAAACTGTGAGGCTAATGTTGCTACCATTAGATAAATTCCTCTAACTTTTAAACTTGGTAAACCAAACAAAATTCCAAAAGCTGCAGCAATTAAACCCGAAACTATTAGTGAGCCAACGAAACCGAGATCAGGCACTCGTAANATAAGGTTAAACATAGCAAAAGCACCTGCAGCCATAAATCCAGCAGCACCCAAAGCTAATTGNCCCGTATAGCCCATTACAATTTGTTGTCCNATAGTAGCTAAAGCCAAGCAAAGCCAAGGAATTAATATAGAGGTGTACCAATATTCTGTTTTAATAAATGTTGGTATTATTAATACACTTAAAACCATACAAACAGCTAAGTTGATCAGGTCTTTTTTTGTGTAAGTCATAAAAATTGGTTTCATAAATTAAACTCTCCTAATAATTTTTTCTCCAAATAAACCTTCCGGTCTATATAATAAAAAGAATATTGCTAATACATATGGAGCCCATCCTTCAATAGCTCCTCCGAAAAACGGTCCAATATAAACCTCTAATATTTTTTCTACTGCCCCAATAATTAAACCTCCAATAATTGCGCCTGGAATTGATGAAAAACCACCTATAATTAAAACTGGCAAAGCTTTTAATGCAAGATCAACAAGAGCAAATTGCACTCCAGCTCTCGCTCCCCACATCATTCCCGCTACTAAAGCTACAACACCTGCAGCAGACCAAACTAATAACATTATATGTTTTAAAGGAATTCCTATTGAACTCGCTGCTCCTGCATCATCTGCAACAGCTCTCAAACCTAATCCAATTTTTGTGTATTTGAATAATAAAAATAGACCGATAATCATTATAGCAGCAACTAATCCAGCTGTGATATCAAGTGCACTAATAAATAATTTTAAATTGTCTGCGATCCATGGCACTGGAAAATCTCCTATGCCTAAATCTAATCTTCTTACTTCTACTCCCCATGCTGCTTGAGCAAGTCCTTCTAAAACATATCCCAAGCCAATCGTGGCCATCAACACTGTATCTTCACTAGCATTCATTAAAGGTCTTAAAACCAATCTTTCAGTGCAAAGACCAACCACTACCATCAAAAGGGCTGCTAAAATAAAAGCGAGTACAAAAGGTATATTGAAATCTTGCATGAAACCACAGAAGGCAAGAACTGAGAAAAAAACCATGGCTCCTTGTGAAAAGTTAAATGTTGCTGACGCTTTAAAAATAAGAACAAAGCCTAGAGCAACTAAAGAATACATTGTACCAGCAAGTAAACCACCAACCAGAACTTCCATAAAAAATAATAGTTCATTTGCCATATTATAATCCTAGTGTTCCACTCCTAAGTAAGCATCTATTACTTTTTGATTTGCCATTATTTCATCTGGTGTTCCATCACCAATAACCTTGCCGTAATCAAGTACAACCACTCTATCAGATATATCCATTACCACTCCCATATCATGCTCGATTAAAACCATTGTTGTACCAAGTTCATCATTTACCTTTAAAATAAATCGACACATATCTCTTTTTTCCTCGACATTCATTCCAGCCATTGGTTCATCCAATAGAATTATTGACGAGTCAGTCGCAAGGGCTCTACCTAATTCAACTTTTTTTTGTAATCCATAAGGAAGTTTTCCAACAGGAGTGTCTTTAATGTCTTCTATCTCTAAAAAACTTATTATTTCTTCTGATCGCTCTCTATTTAATTTTTCCTCTTTTTTTACTTTTGGAAGTTGTAAAGCTACCTCAAGGAAATTTGTTTTTGTGTGAAGTTTTCTACCTACTAGAATATTATCCAGTACTGACATTCTTTTAAATAGAGCTAAGTTTTGAAATGTTCTAGATAGACCCATTTGAGCCATAATATTCGGGGTTATATTAGGTACTACTTGTCCTCTAAAAGATACAGTTCCTTGTTGGGGCTTATAAATTCCATTAATACAGTTTAACATTGAGCTTTTTCCAGCTCCGTTAGGTCCAATTATCGCTCTAACCTCGTGCTCGAGAACGTTAAATGAAGTGTCAGTAATAGCCTTAACACCCCCAAAAGCGAGTGAAATATTATTTACCTCTAATATTGGCTTTCCTATTTTAAACTTTCTTTCGTATGCCATCTTTAATTAATTTTTTTGTTTAAACTTTCCTCTTTAAGAACATCTCTAAAGTTTTTTCTACCTTTTTTTGATATGCCTAAGTATAATTCTTTTACTTTATCATTGTTTAATAAACTTTCCGCAGTCCCCTCGAGCATCACTTTTCCAGTTTCAATGATGTAACCATAATCAGAATTTTTTAATGCAATATTAGTATTCTGTTCAGCAAGCAAAATACTTACTCCCTCTTTTTGATTTAACTCTTTTACAATATTAAAAATCTCAGCAACTAATTGAGGCGCTAGACCCATTGTTGGCTCGTCTAGTAACAACATTTTAGGTTTTGCCATCATTGCTCTTGCAACTGCAATCATTTGTTGTTCTCCACCTGATGTAAATGCTGCTTGACTTTTTCTTCTTTCTTTTAATCTTAAAAAATAACCATAAATTTTCTCTAATTCTTGATCAATATCACCTTTAGATAATTTTCTTGAATAAGCTCCAGAGATAATATTTTCCTCAACAGTTAAATGACCAAAACATCTTCTGCCCTCTAATACTTGAACCATTCCAAGTCCAACCATTTGAGATGGGTTTTGTTTTTCTATTGAGTTTCCATCATAATCGATTGATCCTTTTGTAACTTTACCTCTTTCGGAGGCTAACATAGTTGAAACTGCTTTTAGTGTAGTGCTTTTACCCGCTCCATTTGCACCTAATAACGCGACTACTTTTCCTTTGGGAACTTTTAAAGAAACATCATGTAAAGCTAAAATAACGTTGTCATACATTACCTCAATATTTTTTATATCAAGAATGTTTACAGAATTATCGCTCATTAGTTTTTTATCTACTTTAATTTTGTTTAAATGGGAAGTTTGAAACAATTAAAATTGTTTAAACTTCCCANTNTTGTGAACATTAATTAATTAAATTAATTAATTATCCACATTTTTTNGGTGTAATGTTGTTTTCTTTAGCAAATTTTGCTGCAGAGTCTTCAACTAAACCTCTAATAAATTTAGGGTCTAATGGAGCTTCCCAACCAGTTACCTGATTGAATTTTTTTCCATCCCACTGCATTACAGCAAATTTACCGGCACCTTCATGGTTTGCACATGAAATAGCAAACGGAGCTAACATTCCTCCAACTCCAAGTTCAGTAAGTCTAGCTTCAGTCATGTTTAAAGCCTCATAACCATCTCTAAACTCAGCACCAGTTACTGCTTTACCAACTTTATTATGCATCTTTTGAGCATTTCTTAACGCCTCAATCCACATAACTGCAGCACCTAGTCCCCTATTCCAGTAAACTGAACCAATTCTATTTGGATCAGCTAAGTTACCTTTTCCAGAACCATATACTTTGTCTTTGATGTCTTTAACTAACGGATATTCGCCTGGTAAAGCATTAGCAACTGCGTAAGTTCCTATTGCAGCATCACCTGCTGGATACATATCCTCTTCAGCAGCACCGAATGTTACGTACATCATTCTATCTCTTGGGAAATTAATTCTAGCAGCATTAGTCATTGCTGTTGAATTCATTCCAGAACCTGCTCCCCAGAAAGTAACCCAATCAGGATTTTCTCTTCTGATTTGCAGCCACTGAGATTGTTGTTCTAGACCTGGAGGTGGAATTGAAATTTCAACTAATTTCATTCCCCAGTCAGAAGTTATTTTTCTCATTGCCGGTAATGGCTCTCTTCCGTAAGCAGAGTCAATGTGTAAGTGAACGATTTTTTTACCTTTCATCTTATCAATTCC
>FUFK010040392.1_pt1 | contig 14274 bp, 12 predicted proteins | sample 1021851 | NCBI WGS metagenome assembly FUFK01 (sample SAMEA51879418, study PRJEB19060) | metagenome | reverse complement strand
CGCTCCACCTTTGATCAATTCCTTACTTTGCTGGATACACCATTCTACGCCAACCTGCCGTACTTCTTGATTATTCTCACATTTTTCAACTTCGTGAATCAAAGCTTCCGGAAGATCCACATGAAATCTATGCGGCAGTAAACTCAATTGTTTTTTAGTCGCCAAAGGCTTCAATCCCGGAATAATAGGCACATTGATGCCCTGATCGCGGCATTTTTCCACGAAATCGAAGTAACACTGATTATTAAAAAACATCTGGGTCACCACATATTCTGCACCGGCATCTACTTTTTGTCTTAAGCGCCGAACATCAGAATCTATACTTGGAGCCTCCATATGNTTTTCCGGATAACCAGCAACGCCAATACAAAAATCTGTGTTATGCCCTTTTTCGATGACTTCATCCAGATACTTACCTTCGTTCATATCCCTGATCTGTTCCACCAGTTCACTGGCAAATTGGTGNCCGTTTGCTTCNGGCTTAAAATAAGTTTCGCTTTTTACTGCATCTCCCCGAAGTGCCACCACGTTCTTGATCCCCAGAAAATCCAGATCGATCAAAAAATTCTCGGTGTCTTCNTTTGAAAAACCTCCGCAAAGAATATGNGGCACCGCATCTACTCCATATTTNCTTTGNATCGCAGCACAGATCCCAACNGTTCCNGGACGTTTNCTAACGATCTTTTTTTCCAGGAGTCCGTTTTCACGCTCAGAATACACATATTCTTCACGATGGTAAGTTACGTCTATAAATGGCGGATTAAACTCCATCAAAGGATCGATATTTTCGTAAATAGAATTAATATTAAATCCCTTTAAAGGCGGCAGGATCTCAAAAGAAAATACTGTTTCTCCCGCGGTTTTCTCCAGATGTTCGGTAATCTTCATGATATTGGTAATAATTTCAATTTGTGCGTTGCCCTTCGGGCCGGGCTTTTCGCTTTATCTTTTAGCACGCTGCTTCGACAAGCTCAGCTTCGTACTAAAAGGATGCCGCTGCAATCCCTAACGCATGTTTTTCACTTCACAATTTTTTAATATCTGAACCTGTTTCAGAATCTTCAAAGAAGCTGAAATCGATGATTCACGGAGTTGAATAAATTCAGCTTCACTGATATCTTTTCTGACTTCTTTAATTTCCTATTGGTCTAGATACTAACTTCTAAATACTCAATACTAGTCGGCTATGTTCGGATTTAACCATTTTTCTGCTTTGAGATAATCAATTCCTTTTCTTTCAGCATAATCCTTAACCTGGTCTTCTTTAATTTTTCCCAGTCCAAAATATTTAGCTTCAGGATTGGCAAAGTAATAACCACTTACACTCGCCGCAGGCCACATCGCCAGGCTTTCGGTAAGTTCCACTCCGATATTCTCCTTTACTTTAAGAATTTCCCAGATCGTTAGTTTTTCCAGATGATCCGGGCAAGCAGGATAACCAGGCGCTGGCCGGATACCTTTATACTCTTCTTTGATCAAGGCTTCATTAGTAAGATTTTCAGCAGCGGCATAACCCCAATCCTCTGTCCTCACTTTCTTATGCAGATATTCAGCAAAAGCTTCGGCTAATCTATCAGCCAGGGCTTTGATCGTGATCGAGTTGTAATCGTCCAGATTCTTTTCGAATTCCTGTGCTAATTCCTGGGTTCCAAATCCCGTAGTTACGCAAAAACAACCTATAAAATCCTGAACACCAGTTTCTTTTGGAGCTATAAAATCTGATAAGGCATAATTAGGCTGATCTCCATGCTTTTTTAATTGCTGACGAAGTGTTCTGAAAATAGCAGTTTTCTGTTCTGAATCTTCAGAATAACTGACTTGAATATCATCGTCATTCATAGAATTAGCTTCAAAAAGACCAAAAATTGCTTTTGCTTTCAGTAGCTTTTCAGATAAAATCCGCTTTAGTAAAACCTGCGCATCATCAAATAAATTTTGCGCCTGTTCCCCAACCTTTTCATCTTTCAGAATATCAGGATAGCGACCATGCAGATCCCAGCTTCTAAAAAACGGACTCCAGTCTATATAATCCACCAGTTTCTTCAGGTCAAAATCTTCAATGATCTGTATTCCCGGTTTATTCGGCTTAAAGATTTCGGTTTTGTCCCAGTCGATCTGGAATTTATTCTTTCTGGCTTCTTCAATATTTAGAAAAGATTTGACGTTGCTTCTCTTGCTAAAATTCTTCCTGAAAACCTTATACTGGTCTTTCAGTTCTGTCTTATATTTTTCACGGGAGCTTTCTTTCAAAAGATCTCCGACCACGGTAACTGCACGGGAAGCGTCGTTAACATGTGCAACCGCATTCTTATATTGTGGATCTATTTTAACTGCGGTATGAGCTTTAGACGTTGTTGCACCACCTATCAACAAAGGGACAGAAAAATCCTGACGTTCCATTTCCTTCGCCAGAAACACCATCTCATCCAGGGACGGAGTGATAAGTCCGCTAAGACCAATCACATCTACATTCTCTTTTTTGGCAGTTTCAATGATCTTTTCCGGAGGCACCATCACGCCAAGATCGATGATCTCGTAATTGTTGCATCCCAGAACTACCGCCACGATATTCTTACCAATATCATGCACATCGCCTTTAACCGTGGCCATCAAAACCTTTCCAGCCAATTGTCTTTTATTCGATTTATCGGCTTCGATATATGGTAAAAGATGTGCAACTGCTTTTTTCATTACTCGCGCTGATTTCACTACCTGCGGAAGGAACATTTTTCCACTTCCGAAGAGATCACCAACCACATTCATCCCGATCATCAACGGGCCTTCGATCACGTCCAGAGGTTTTTCAGCTTCAATACGGGCCTGCTCAATATCTTCCAGAATATAGGCATCGAGACCTTTTACAAGCGCATGCGTAATTCTTTCCTGCAGTGGTTTTTCACGCCAGGATAGATCTACTTTATTTTCCTTCTTTCGTCCAACGACATTTTCAGCAAAATCCAGTAAACGCTCGGTAGCATCTTCCCTGCGATCTAAAATCACATCTTCTACGTGCTCCAGCAAATCTTTCGGAATCTCATCATAGACTTCCAGCATCGAGGGATTAACGATCCCGATATTCATCCCGGCTTTGATCGCATGATATAAAAACACAGAATGCATCGCTTCCCGAACCGGGTTGTTCCCGCGGAATGAAAAGGAAACATTACTCACTCCACCGCTCACACTACAATGCGGTAAATTTTCCTTTACCCAGCGCGTACCTTCAATAAAATCGATGGCATTTCTTTTATGCTCGTCCATCCCCGTTCCCACCGGGAAAATATTGAGATCGAAAATGATGTCTTCTGGTGGGAATTTTACTTTATTCACCAGAATATCGTAGGACCGCTTTGCGATTTCGATTCGGCGTTCATAATTATCTGCCTGACCGGTTTCATCAAATGCCATCACGATCACGGCGGCACCATAGCGCTTTATCTTTTTGGCATTTTCGATAAACTCCTGTTCTCCCTCTTTCAGGCTAATGGAATTCACTACGCATTTGCCCTGCACCACCTGAAGTCCGGCTTCAATAATATCCCATTTTGAGCTGTCTATCATTATAGGAACACGGGAAATATCAGGTTCAGCAACCAACAGATTCAGGAATTTAACCATGGCTTCTTTGCCATCGATCAACCCATCATCCATATTCACATCGATGATCTGTGCGCCATTATCAACCTGCTCACGAGCAACATCAAGGGCTTCATCGAATTTTTCTTCCTTGATGAGCCGAAGGAATTTTTTAGATCCGGCAACATTGGTGCGTTCGCCAACATTTATAAAATTACTATCCGGTGTTATCACCAGTGGTTCAAGTCCGGAAAGTTTTAAAGGTCTTATTTCTGACATATTAAGCGCTTTCAGATTGAAGTTGTGGTAAAACTCGAGGTTTGTAACTCGAAGCAATTTCAGCAATAGCCCTAATGTGCTTTGGAGTTGTTCCGCAGCATCCACCAAGAATATTCACCAAACCTTTTTCAAGGTATTCTTTGATCTGTGATACCATTTCCTGTGCATCCTGATCGTATTCTCCAAAAGCATTCGGCAGACCTGCATTTGGATAGGCCGAAACTCCGGAATTCGCATAGCGATTTAAAACTTCCAGATGCGGAGTCAGTTGTTTTGCGCCCAAAGCACAGTTGAAACCAACGCTTAATAAAGGAATATGAGAAACTGAAATTAGAAAAGCTTCTGCAGTTTGTCCGGAAAGGGTTCTTCCGGAGGCATCGGTAATTGTTCCGCTTACCATGATCGGAATCTCAAGATTCAGTTCTTCTTTTAATTCTTCGATCGCAAAAAGTGCTGCTTTCGCATTTAATGTGTCAAAAACAGTTTCTACCAGAAGAACATCTGCTCCACCCTCAACAAGTGCTTGCGCCTGCTGCTTATAAGCTTTCCGAAGTTCATCAAAAGAAATAGCGCGATAGCCGGGATCGTTTACATCCGGACTCATACTCGCCGTTTTGTTGGTTGGACCAATCGCCCCCGCTACGAATCTTGGTTTCGATGGATCTTCAGCAGTGACCTGCTCCGCCACCGCTTTAGCAATTCTGGCCGACTCAAAATTAAGCTCGTAAACGAAGTCTTCCATTTGATAATCGGCCATCGCGATAGTAGTTCCGGAGAAAGTATTGGTTTCTACAATATCGGCTCCGGCATCAAAGTATTTTCGATGGATGGTGGCAATAGCTTCAGGTTGGGTAAGGGAAAGCAGGTCATTATTTCCTTTNAANGAAACGGGCCAGTCGGCAAAACGTTTTCCGCGGAAATCTTCTTCAGAAAATTTATATTCCTGAAGCATGGTACCCATGGCACCGTCTAGTATTAATATTTTTTGAGAGAGTAACTCTTCTATTTTCGACATGATTATTCAAATAATACGATATCAAAAAAAGAAGACTGGAAAGAATTCTGATTGTTATCTATCCGAGACTGAACTCAGTAGAATGTAGCACCTTCTCCAAAGGAGGGTTGCTAAGGTTTCACAGGGTCTAATCCCTCAACCTTTCTTGATAACGATTGTTAGTAAACAATGAACTTACGAGACAAATATAGGGTTCAGCCTCTAAAAACCAAGGCTTTTGGCAAAAAATTAATCTGATTATTAAAATGAGAAATTTCCGCTTTGCTGAACTTTCAGAAAATTATTTTCACTCAATTCCTTCAGAAATGATCTAAATTCTTCTTTCATTTCCTTATTGGAAAGAGTAATTTCAAGATCTCTCTTTTCTCCAGATCTATGGGTAAAATATATATGGTTCCTATTTCCGTAGATCGTGTGTTTCCAGAAACTGGCATATCCTACATAGTCAAAACCAAGATCCTGTAATTCTGTGATCTTATATGTTTTTAATTCGTTCTCTTTTTCAATAATGATCTCATCGCAAGTGATCTTTAAAAAGCCTAATTTCTTTGGTTTTAGAAAACTTTGACCCAGTGCGATAAACATGCAGATAACATAAACCGCATGTGCGGAATGCAACAGCCATAGATTTTCCGGTTTCCAGACATACGCGATCACACCGCTACCCAGCANTAATACTGCTACCAGAATACGGACTNTCCAGGANGGATNCCAGGTTTTTACAATTTTCGTTTCAAACGAATTCACTATATAACTTTTTCAGAATTAAGNNTNACACTNTATGAGATCTCCGCAGCTTTTTCCAGCATTTTNGAAACNGANCAATATTTATCCATAGATAGTTTTACTGCTCTCTCCACTTTTGCTGCTGGAACGTCACCCTTCAGAATAAAATCAAGATGAATCTTTTTGAAAACATTAGGAATAGCGCCATCTTCACGATAACCATCNACCTCAACCTGAAGATCTTCCAGNTCNTGATTTTGCTTTCTCAGGATCATCACAATATCTATACTGCTACAACCCGCAATTCCCCTAAGCAGAAGATCCATGGGACTNGCNCCNTTTGGCTCNTNATCAGATTTGTTATCCAGCAATACTATATTCCCGCGCTCATTTACAGTCTCGAACAGGTANTTCTCNTTGATTCTCTTTAAGCTGATCTTCATNTNTTNAAATTTTCAATAAANATAGGAATTCTCANNCTTCTNAAGAGTAACCTTAGTNACCANGATCTTCTAAACACTAATACTTTTAACCACTTCTCGTTTTGCTTCTTTNTTAGTTCCGTCGAAACCTTCCACCCCGCCCACNGTNGTGTANTTCAGCACNTACTTNTTATCTGGATTNATTCGCGCATANGCACTCTGGCACATNATNGCAGCTTCATGAAANCCAGACAATATTAGCTTNAGTTTNCCTTTATANGTATTCACATCGCCAATCGCATAAACCCCGGGAATATTTGTCTGGTAATCATAAGAATTATCTACTTTGATCGCATTCTTTTCAATTTCCAACCCCCAGCTTCCAATAGGTCCAAGTTTTGGNGANAACCCGAATAGTGGGATGAATTCATCCACTTCCCTGAACTCTTCACCACGTGCTTTATCCTTATGTCGAATAACCACTTTTTCCAGCTGGTCCTTCCCTTGCAGACCAACAACTTCTGCATTNGTGATCATTTCAATTTTTCCAAGTTTAGCNAATTCTGAAACTCTTTCTACGGAATCTAATGCTCCACGAAATTCTTCCCTTCTGTGTACTAAAGCAACTTCAGCAGCAAAATCGGCTAAATAAATAGCCCAGTCTAAAGCTGAATCCCCTCCACCAGCGATCACCACACTTTTATTACGATACACTTCAGGATCCTTGATAAAATAAGATACTCCCTTATCTTCATAATCTGTAATTTTAGGAATTGGAGGTTTTCGTGGCTCAAAAGAACCTAGTCCGCCAGCAATTGCAACAACGGGTGCATGATGCTGAGTGCCTTTATTAGTAGTGACTATAAATGTTCCGTCATCCAGTTTTTCTAAAGTTTCTGCTCGCTCTCCAAGTGTAAAACCAGGCTCAAACGGTTTTATTTGCTCTATTAAATTCTTAACAAGATCACCAGCAAGGATCTCTGGAAACGCAGGAATATCGTAAATAGGTTTTTTGGGATAGATCTCAGAACACTGTCCACCTGGTTGAGGCAGAGCATCAATTAGATGTGTTTTTAGTTTTAGAAGTCCCGCTTCGAATACGGTAAACAATCCTGTGGGTCCTGCTCCAATGATCAGGATATCTGTTTTAATCATTTTTCTCCTTTTTATAAATTAAAGACTCAGTAATACTATTCATTTGTTCGACTTTGGCTTCGAAATCACCTTTNATGGATTTTCGATATTCATTCAAATTCTCCACCATTTCGTTCACATTTTCGGGAATCACTTCTTCAAAAAACTGTCGTAAACGTTTTGCGGTTGTTGGTGATTTTCCATTAGTGGAAATGGCGATTTTCACATGTCCCTTATTTACGATCCCGCCCATAAAGAAATCGCATAGTTCTGGTGTATCTGAAATATTCGCCAGTAAGAATCTCTTTTTAGCATCTTGATATACTCTTTTATTAAGCTTTGCATCGTTTGTTGCAGCGATCACGAAATGCCGCTTCTTGAGATATCTTCGTTTATACCTTCCCTTTGTCAATTTAGCTCCGTGTTTTCTGGCAAGCTCTTCTGTTTCTTTCAGGAACCATTTTGCTACCACTTCGACCTGCGCATTAGGACTGGATTTAAATAGAAAATGAAGCTTTTCGTGACCTACATTTCCACCACCAACTACCAGGATATTAAGTTGATTCACTTTTAAAAAAACCGGATATAATTCGTTTCTCTCTTCCATTCTAAGCAGCTCCAATGTTTACATATCCCTGTTGTTTCGGAAGACTTTTCACGTTCTGAAAAACTGTTTGTAAAGCATTCGCTTCCTTCACGACCTCACCAATCACTATAATCGCAGGCGCTCCCAGGTTTTTTTCTGAAACTATCTTTTCAATAGTTTTTATAGTTCCAAAACCTGAATTTTCATTAGCAGTAGTACCATTCTGAATAATTCCTACGGGTAAATCTTGCTTTCCAAAACCACTGAAGATTTCTACTATCTCTTTCAATTTTCCCATTCCCATGAGGATCACTACAGTTGCCGTAGATTGTGCTGCCAATTGCACGTCATTAGATAAACTCTTCTGGGAAGTGGTTCCCGTAATCACCCAGAAACTTTCAGAAGTGCCTCTCTGCGTCAGCGGAATTCCTACATTTGCCGGTACCGCAATGGAAGAGGTTATTCCTGAAACAACCGCAGTTTCCAGTCCATGCTTTCGGGCATAATTGATCTCCTCAGACCCTCTTCCGAAGATGAATGGATCTCCTCCTTTAAGTCTTACCACATGTCCTTGTTCTGTAGCATATTTTACAATTAATTCATTGATCTCATCCTGAGAAAATCGGTGTTTATCCTTTCGTTTCCCCACGAAAATATGTCTCGCCTGGGGCGCATATTCCAATAGGTCTCTATTAATAAGTGCATCGTACAGAATCACATTAGCCGACTTTAAAGTATTCAAAGCCTTCACTGTGATTAATTCCGGATCACCCGGACCTGCGCCTACTATCGTTAGTTTTGCTGAATTAAACATTCTGTACCTCCTTCGTTCTATAAGCATCTACTCTATTCAGAAATAACTGCGCATCCTCTAAATACTTTCTGGCAAAGTCTTCGCTGGGTTCATGCTGGTTTAACTGGTATGCAAATTCTTTAAAAGTGGTCGCCAGATCGATCTTGCCAGTTTCAACAAATAGTTCATCAAATTGAGCAATGATCCCGGCCTGGGTATTCGTTTTTACATCTTCAGCCAGCAGCAAGGCTTTCGCTGAATTTACTATCGAAGTATACGCATGATAAATACTGTCTGCCCAGTCCTTTCGTTCCAATGCAGATTTCGCATTATCGATCTTCTCTTCACTTTCGAACAATAATGTTGCAATCAGGTCAATGACCACCCCGGCACATTCCCCTACTCCTACTGCCTTTATATATGGTGTTTCATGACCCCAGTCCACGAACTCATTTTCGGAAATATTTGCAGTATCCGCCAGATCTTTCAGCAAGTCATAGAAATAGGTTTTCTCTTTACGATCATAGTACTCTACAAATTTTTCCTGCGCTTCTGAATTTGTCTCAAAATCGTTCAGAATGACCCTCAAAGCTTCAGGACCACGTTTGCTGGGAACTTTTACAAGTTTATCTGCAAATCTGCCCTTACCATTGCCCAGGGTTCCACCACCAAGTAACACCTGAAGTGCCGGAGCCACCGTTTTCCCGACTTTTATAGACATTCCCTGGAATCCAATTTCAGCCATATTATGCTGTCCACAGGCGTTCATACAACCACTAATTTTAATGGTTATATCCTTTCCGTTAGTAAATTGCGGATATTCTTCTTTGAGAACATCTTCCAGCACATCGGCAATTCCGGTGCTGCTGGCAATACCAAGATTACAGGTATCGGTGCCCGGGCAGGCAGTAATGTCTACAGTCTTATTGTATCCAACTTCTGCATAACCCAGTTTTTTAAGTTCAGAATAGAAAAAAGGCAGAAAATCCTGCCGAATGTGACGAATCAAAATATCCTGTCTTAAGGTTAATCTTAACTCGTTACCTGCGTATTTCTTAACCAAATCTGCAATTTGCCTCGCTCCACGCGTATAAAAATCACCAAGCGGCACGCGAATTCCAATAGCGTATAATCCTTCCTGCTTTTGCTCAAAAACATTCGTTTGCTTCCAGTTTTCAAATTCTTTCTCATCTTCGATTTCTACGGAAGGAAACTCAACTTNNTGCAANGCTGGAGNTGCTTCGAATCTTTNAATCTCAAATTCAGGTTNTTCTTGCGAAAGTGCCGTCTTTTGTTCAGCTACCAGTTCCATAAATGCTTCTTTTNCNATATCCTTCAGAAGAAATTTCATCCTNGCTTTTAGACGTTTAGCACGTTCTCCATGCCGATCAAAAACCCGAAGTACACCTTCAATTAGAGGTATGATCTCTTCCGCAGGTAAAAAGTCATATAACTCATCTGCATGCCGGGGTTGTGAGCCCAGACCGCCACCAAGCATTACTTTGAATCCGCGTTTTCCATCCTTCAGTTTGGCNATAAAACCAAGATCATGNATATAACTAAGNGCAGTATCTTCATCTGAAGAAGAGAAGGACATCTTAAATTTTCTNCCCATTTCCTGGCAGATNGGATTCCGAAGAAAAAATTGAAAGGCGGCGTGTGCATAAGGTGAGACATCGAAAGGCTCATTGGGATCTATCCCAGCGGTTGGCGAAGCTGTAATATTTCTTACAGTATTCCCGCAGGCTTCTCTAAGAGTGACATCATCTTTTTCCAGTTGCGCCCAAAGCTCGGGAGTCCTGTCCAGGCTCACGTAATGAATCTGGATATCCTGCCTGGTTGTAATATGCAATCGCCCCTTGGAGTACTCATCTGAAACATTGGCGATCCGGTGTAATTGCTCTGAAGTCACCTTTCCAAACGGCAGTTTTATACGAACCATTTGAACTCCCGACTGTCGCTGTCCATAAACTCCCCGTGCAAGGCGCAGGCTACGAAACTTTTCTTCATCAGCCTTTCCTTCGCGAAAAAGCCTGATCTTTTTTTCTAAATCCAGGATATCTTTCTCGACAACGGGATTTTCAATTTCGGTTCTAAAACTTTGCATGATCTTGATTATTTATATGAAAAAAGTCCTTTTAAGAATGACACTTAAAAGGACTTTTTATAATTCAGTTTATAAAATGGACTTCTAAGTATGAGGCGAATAGCACATACACATATTTGATAAAGTGTTCATAATGAAGTAGTTCATTTTTTGGTGATATTATTTTATAAATCCTACTCCGGCCGTGGTATTAGTTTGAGTATCTATAAGAATAAATCGACCATTTGTTCGATTCGTATTATAACTGTCGACATAAATAGGTTTACTTAGTTTGATCTTTACGCTACCAATATCATTTAGACTCAAAGAAGTTACATTCTCTTCGGCTCCAAAATTCGAATCGATATGACTTTCTACTTTATCTATTTTAGCCAGAACACCGTTAGTATTATGTTGTAAAACATATTTTGTTCCCGGTACCAAAGGCCGATTATCCATCCAGCAAACCATAGCATCCACTACTTTTGTTTCTNCAGGAANCTCTTTGGTCTTCACNAGCATATCTCCCCTGGCGACATTTATATCATCTGNNANNCTAATAGTTACAGAACTTCCTGCTGGAGCTTCATCAAAANTTTCTTCNAAAAAATGAATGTCTTTGATTTTAGAGGTCGTCAAGGATGGCAATACGGTTACTTCATCTCCTACTCTCAAACTATTACCACTAATTTTTCCAGCATANCCNCGATAATCATGAAATTCTTCGGTTTTAGGTCTTATCACGGTTTGAACAGAAAACCTGGCCTGACTTTCTTCCGCAAAATCTTCGGCTTTGAGATCTTCGAGATGTTCCAGTATGGTTTGTCCTTGATACCAGGACATTGCAGTAGATTTTTCGGCAATATTCTCTCCCCATAAAGCGCTCACCGGAATAAAGGTGAGTTTCTGATCCTGGAAATCACTTTTACTTCTCAATTCATCAAATTCCGTAATGATGTTATTGAATACATCTTCAGAGTAATTGACAAGATCCATTTTGTTAATAGCGACTATAACTTCTTTGACCCCCAACAAATTATTTATAAAAAAGTGCCGGTACGTTTGTTCGATAACTCCCTTTCTGGCATCTATAAGTATAATTGAAGCTTGCGAAGTTGATGCACCGGTCACCATATTCCGTGTATATTCTATATGCCCTGGAGTATCAGCGATAATATAACTTTTCTTTGGTGTTGAAAAGTAGATATGAGCCACATCTATTGTGATCCCCTGTTCTCTTTCTGCTACCAGACCATCTGTGGCTAGTGAGAAATCCAAATAGTCCAGACCATTTTTCTTACTCACCCTATCAATNGCTTCNANTTTATCTGAAGTTAAAGATTTGGTATCGTANAGCAGTCTGCCAATGAGTGTACTTTTACCATCATCAACGCTTCCTGCTGTTGCTATTTTTAATACTTCCATTCTCTTCTTTATTTTAAAAATAACCTTGTTGCTTTCTTGTTTCCATGGCGGCCTCAGATCTTTTATCATCGATTCTTGCACCTCTTTCTGAAATAGCTGACTCCCTTATTTCCTTGATAATCTTTTCTACGGTATCTGCTCCAGATTCCACTGCAGCCGTACAGGTTATATCTCCCACAGTTCTAAATCGAACGGATTTCATTTCTGTAATCTCATGATCATCTTTATAAACATGCTCTGAGGCTGTCCAGATCAACCCGTCTCTTTCAAAAATCTCCCTCTCATGAGCGAAATAAATGGAAGGAATTTCAATCTTTTCAGCATCTATATAACTCCATACATCCAGTTCTGTCCAGTTAGAAATTGGAAATACTCTAACATTCTGGCCCATATCAATACGTCCATTTAGCATATCAAAAACCTCCGGTCGTTGGTTCTTTTCATCCCATTCTCCAAAGTCATTTCTTACTGAAAAAATTCTCTCTTTAGCACGAGCTTTTTCTTCATCCCTTCTTGCTCCACCTATACATGCATCGAACTTATATTCTTCAATNGCANTTAAAAGAGTANTGGTTTGCAATGAATTCCTGCTGGAATACCTNCCTTTTTCTTCAATAGAAACTCCTCTGTCAATATCATCCTGAACTTTTCGTACAATAAGNTTCAGTCCAAGTTCTTCAACTAATCGATCTCTGAACTCGATAGTTTCAGGAAAGTTATGACCGGTATCTATGTGCATTAATGGAAAAGGAATCCTGGCAGGATAGAAGGCCTTTTGCGCTAGGCGTACCAAAGTGATAGAATCCTTACCGCCCGAAAATAATAGTACGGGATTTTCGAACTGAGCCACAACTTCCCGCAAGATGTAAATAGCTTCGCTTTCTAACGTATTTTGATTTAAAATCGAACTCATTTTTAAACTTTTAGGTGTGTAAACCACACTCTCTGTTATCTAATACTTTTGTAGGGTCGAAATACTTGAATTCATTCGGTAGCTTATGCTCTCTTAAATACCCATCTAATTTTTCGTCTGACCAGTGGTAAAAGGGACTAACCTTCAGAAGACCGTCCTTACTATAACTTAGAATATCGATGCTATCTCTAAAATTTGTCTGTCCTTTTCTGAGATTCGTAAACCACACATCAGGATTTTGTTCAGTCATTGCTCTTTGAAAAGGTTCCAGTTTTACCTGCCTGGTAAATTCCTCATGATCTGGAGAATCTACACCAGGAATACCGCTAAAAAATGCGTCTCTATAAGCAGCCGTTTCTTTTGGTGTGTAGAGTTTTACATTAAGATCTAAATGATCTATAAGAAATTGAGCATGTTTATAGGTAGGCAGGGTATTGTAACCTGTGTCGCACCAAATTATCTTCATAGTACTTTCTACCTGAGTACAGGCATGTAAGATTGCTGCTTCATAAGGTCTGAAATTGGTAGTAACTACTGGATTATTACTAGATGCCAAGACCCATTGAATTATTTCTGAAGGAGCTACACCCCGTAACTGACTGTTAAGTTTTTCTATTTCTGAATCGCTAAACTTTCTCATCTGTCTTTATGATTTAATTCTGGTCAATTGCGAATAACCAGTTACTATTTCGCATTAGTATAATTTCCGGTTCGCTACTATTTAAAGCTAATCTTTGCCATAGGGGATTAAATTCCAAAGCCGTTCGTGACCAAAGTACAGGATCATTTTTGTCACCAGTTCTACAGATCCAATTGCGAGAGCGGTTTCTATTTTTCCAGTAAGAAACCATGCGATCATGACCGTATCCAGGGTTCCAACTATTCTCCAACTAATAGTTTTTAGAATACTTCGAAGCGGTCGTTCTGTAGTCCTATCTTTTTTATAGGTACTTTTTTCTTTAGTTTGATTCAGTAACATCAACATACTTTCTTCAATAAAAACTATAACCCTATCGGTTTACTGGGTTTTAAGCAAAACTAGACTTCGTTTATATAAACACCAATTTATTTCTCTGTAAAATTTTATTTTAACACCCTTNTCATTGCTTNAAGGCAATGTCNGCNAGNGTATTCTCTCCAAGTACATTNAGCGATGCATCTCTAACCTGTATCATTAATTTATGAACAGAACAGGCGTCCTCATCTGGACAGTCATCGCATTTTTCGTAGTAATTAAGGCTCACACATGGAACCATGGCAATGGGTCCTTCCAGTACCCTGATCACTGCGGTCATCTTAATTTCTGAAGGCTTTTTTAT
>FUFK010065879.1_pt1 | contig 14276 bp, 18 predicted proteins | sample 1021851 | NCBI WGS metagenome assembly FUFK01 (sample SAMEA51879418, study PRJEB19060) | metagenome | reverse complement strand
GTAAGCTTGAAGTCAGCTACTTCTTCAATAGTAGCTTTCTTATTTCTATTAATTGTATTTGTTTGATTAGGAACAGCTTGAACTGTTTTATATGAAATAGGAACTTTGCATTTATGATATTCCAACTCGCCTAGCTTTTCTCTAATAAGCTTGTTATCAATCTTTGCACTGATCTTTTCATTAACATGAATAGAGTAATCTTTACCATGTAATAGGTTAGCGTTTTCACTAATAGCTAGATCAATGATTAGATCTTTGTTTACTTTAAGAAAGTCAGATAAAACTTTCTGCATGTTTAACGCACGACCATAGGCATCTACGATTGCTTGTTTATTTCTTTTACTTACACTAGCTTTGCTTTGATGAGCTTTTTCTAGCACTTCTAATATATTAACTGCTTTTGACATTATAGTTTCCTTTCGTTCTTTCTAGTTAATGATCCCTTTATATCCCATTTAATTATACCTGTCAAATCTTTTTTTTCCACACGAACTTCCAGAAACTCCGTGCGGGGACACCCNAGTATCCCTTATACTATACACAGGGGGTAAAGAGACGTCAATGGAAATGGAATGGATNTCACCCCACAAAACTCCTGAAGACCAGGTACGCTACCAGCAGCACAAGCGCTGNGTATGGATGGTGAGCGGCTGCCAGTAATGCAATGGCCCAAATCATCAGGCCATGCCAACCATCTCTTGCATCCTCTGCCACTCTGGTCCCTGCTGCACCTCCAGCTTAGCACCGTCGTGCCAGTCCATGAACCAGTATTCTAGGCGATGGATCTCTTTGTTCTCGTTAACATATGCACGCAGCTCGTCTGACGGCCCACCCCAGGAGAACTGCCAACGCCAGTATCCCTCCAACTGGTCGTGGAATGTATGCGGTTCAACGTAATCAAATCCGAGTCCCTCAAACTCAGGGTCTGACATGTCTATCTTCCTCGCGTGCCACATGTCTTGAATGCGTGCGGAGCACGGCTTCTCCCAATCTTTTACTACTACAGTTTCTGTCATAATTTTCCTTTCTTTTGCGCAGGGACGCCAGACGCCTCTCTTATTCACATTCTGGATTGGTCAGGAGCTACCTGACTGGACTCGTCCCCTGATAGCTATATAGTCCCATCTTATTAGATAGTCAAGTGCAAAATGAAGATTAAGTTCCACAGCTGTCAGCAGGGTGTAGCTACACCATTCCTTATATACACACGGGTGTCAGGATCTTCGCCGATGGAGATGGAGAACTGGTGAGCTGNACCAGCTGCGGGGACGACATCCCTCTCTATATACTCTGGGTGGGCTGCGCTTGACCAATGGAAAATGGAGAGTTCAGGAGGTGATCCACCACACCTTCCCAGGCAGGGGCTGCCAGNGGCCATTCAACCCTGTAATGGGGCNCGGATTTGAGGGTAATGGACGATGCAGAATGGAGCAAGTAGCATGGAAATATGTAGAGTGCCCTCTCCCCGAGGTGCTGAAGCATAATAAACGAACGTCCGCCGTGCAAAACATGGTTAAAATTCCACGCTTTTTGAAAGGGCGACATCGAGATGGAGTAACTCTCAGTAACTTTTAATTCAACAAAAACAGTCCTGCCGTCTGAGATCCCGTGCAAGTCTGGTATACCTTGTCCTGCCCAAGATTCGATACGAGTCCAATGGATTAAATGACCTGTATTCTTCTTAATTACGTTCCAAAATTTAGTTTCTTTTTTCAAATGGTGATCCCAGCAAGGCTCGAACTTGCGACCCATTCATTAAAAGTGAATTGCTCTACCATCTGAGCTATGGGATCAGAACGGCCAACCGATAAAATAATACATGGCCCAGCCAAACAATATTATCTTCCAATGAAATATTACAGCTAATCCTAAAAGCAATACAAGTATCTGCATCATGGCTGTAGCCTCATTAGTTCTTGTAGCTTCCAATACCACAAAAGACGAAACTCAAAATCCTCAGCTGTAATCATAGCATGTCGTAACCAACCGACACGATTCCAAAACAACTGCTCAGTCATCTTCTATCCTCCGTATCNCTCACATTAATTATTAANTCAATNTCTCTTGTAGCCCATTCACCATTAACAGTTTCATGCCACTGCTCTAGTAATGGCACTAGTTTTCTAAGGTCAATACCATCAGTTCCATCAAGACTAGCCAACAGACAATTCTTTTTACTTTTACCATTAGTCCACTTTGTACCAATGTTATTCACAACATATTTATCTACATGCATAACTTTCTCCTTTTTGTAGGGCTAATCGATCTATTTTAACAAACACTCTTTCACCCTAAACAGTATATACTCCCAACTAATTAGATAGTCAAGATTTATTTTCTAATTCTTTTATCTCTTCAAACGTNCTNGTNATACTATACTGCTCTTTCAACTCCTGAAGNTTCTTCTCNACTTCNTCACGATTCATTGAATCAATAGTCCCAGTNAAGATCTCTTTCTTGTCAACGTACAAACCTGCTATCTGACCACGCCTGGTCTCTGCAGCNACCGCAGCATTATAATTACCAGCTGCTGACGCCTGATCTCTGATGCGGGCTAATGTAGCTAAAGATCTNTCCTGACTACACTTGTACCTTTCGACCAATGCACGCCTTTCTTGGTCAATGGCTTTTGCAACCAAAGGATAAGCTTCTGGATTTTGCAACTCATAAGCTCTTTGCTTTGCGGATGACCTGGCATAACCTGCCTCTGTTGCACATTGTGTTGCTGTTTTCAAACCTTCGGAATGGACAAGCAATAATATGAACTTTCTCTGTTTGTCTGTTATTTTTCTATCAAANAATAANTCAGACANTGGTTCTGGTAAATTTATCTTTTCAGTAGATGTTTCTTCTGTCATATCTCTATATTAATGGAAAACCTGTAAAAATCGAGTTATTTTTGTAAAAAGGTTACTTCTGGTTACCTGTAATAATTGATAAAAGTAACCTAAAAAGCTAAGTATTCTGCTGTAAGTTACTTGGTTACCTAGGTTACCTCTATCTTGATTAAAATATAAATTTAAAATCATTAAGCTAAAAACATCTATTAGATTAACCAAATAACTTTGGATCTTCTCTAACTAGTCTTAATGCTTTGTCTAAAGCCTCTCTACCATCAATCATAATTTTTTCCCACTCTTCAGGGGTGTATGTTCTGTCATGTTTGGGGTCGAAAAATTTAAAATGATAATTACTGCAATTACCGCACTTATATATTTTTCTTATTGGGCTTTTTGGTAGTTCTATGTACATAGCGTTTTATCCTTTGTAACGGAAAAAGCACCACATTCTCGGGCAATTTTTTCTTAAAGTATATTGAATCCATTATTTTCATATTTTCTATTCTCTCAAACTGGTTGGTCCGTGAGGCGAGGATCGTGTCAAGTAAGTCTCTCTGCTTCAGGATTTCTTCGTGATTCATTATCTTTACTTAGCTCTCTTCATTTTTGGTTTCTTAAAATCCTTAGGTAAAATAGGCCTAATTGGATCTTTCTTTGGTTTGTCTTTAGGCATAATAGGTCTTTCCATTTTAGGCTTCTTCTTTGGTTTAAGAGTCTTTGGACTTTTTTTATCGCCTTTTTTAAGTCTCTCAAGCATATCCATTAATCTCGCTCTATCTCTCTCTTTTTTAGCAGCAAAAATCCTGCCTCTTGCAGCTCCTTCAGATGCTGTACCACCCATGGCTTTCTTTACAGGCATGACAGATCTAGGTCCACCTAACTGCTTTCTTCTTTTAACAAATGCAGATGCAGCCTTTTGAGAAGGGCTAGCCGTGCTTATTGTTCCTTTTTGACTTTGACTTCTACCAATAAATGGAAAAGCACCTAATATATTTTTTACTCTTTTTACCATTTCGTCCGCCTTTCCTTTTCACGGGGCTACCGTAGTTAGGCATTTCGCTTCACAGGTAGCCCCTTCTCGGGAGTGAAAAATGAAAAAAATATTTCTCAACCCGAAAGATAGAGCAAAATGAAAAAATTCGCAACTAAAAAGGGTGGGAGCTTGTAGTGCCACCATGAGGACAGAAAAAAACACTACATAAGCGAAGCTCCCCCCGCACACAACGACGATTTAACGGGGTTATAAAGAGTCTGGGAGTTAGAGGCCCCGAACCGTCTCCGACTAAGCCACGACTGTGTGTCACCGCAGTATTTCCCTCGCTCCCGACTTAAAAGGGTACATAACCCTTAACTTTTGTAATTGGTTTACTTTCTATAAATTTTGTAGTTTTTAAAGCTTTCATCTCCTTGTATGTCAAGTGGCGGACCGTAGTAGATGGTAGGACTACCTGCGCCGTCGTCCCAAGACTGGTGATAATGTTCTTCATCCTTTGTTTCGCCCGACGAGTCACAAACTTTGCATTGTTCAATGCTTTGTTCTCCTTCCCAACTTAGCTTTAGATATCCATTTCCTTTGCAATTGAAACATATCATGTTCTTCTCCATCCTTGTCAACTACAATACTTCCCAAGTTTGTCATAGTCATAAAATAAAGATTACCATACCTTTTTTGTATAATTCTTTCAATCCTAAGAAGCTTAGCACGAACCACATATTCTGCAGTGGTCCGTGGGTCACGCTTCGCCTTTTTATGTAATTTAAAATATTCATTCGTAAGGCGCTGTATTAAACTAGTTGACTTTCTCACCGTCTTCCTCTGATTTAATACTGAGCTTTTTAAATAGAGTCATGGCCTTTGCTCTTGCAGTCTTTCCAGTGAAAGTCTGTGATAAGTAAGCACCATCAGACACCATGTATTCACGGTGTCCAGATTTTACTATCGTAATTTTACCCATTTATCTTTCTCCTTTTTGCTTCTTGTTTAACTAAATGTGTGATCTGCATACCTGCCGATCTATCATCTAGTGCAGCTAGTTTCTTTAATATTTTATATGTCTCAACGGCCACTGCCACCGACTTGAACTTCTTGATGTTCATCTTCACCCTTTTCTGGTTCACCGTACTTGTGATCTAATAATTCAACATCACCAAGATCTATGGCTGGCTGGTTTGGTGCGTGGGCCTCGGGCGGTGTAAAACGCCTACCACAATTTTTCGCAAGATCCATCCATGTCTTAGCATACTCCTGGTGGTGCTCTGACATCGGTTCATCACCTAATCGTTTAGCATCACTAGCACGCATAATATTTATCTTAGCCCTAGCCAATCTAGTGCCAAGCTTGAAGCCTTCTTTAAAACATGCTTCATAATCTTTCTTTAGTATCATCGCTTTCTCCTTTATGTGAGTAGGGGGATTCTTTGACTACCCCCAACCTTTTCCCGACAAATCAACCTATAAAAGTTAACGAGTACTTCAGTACCACCCTTGGACCCTTCAGACATTTGTCCATATCTTTCCTCAAGTGTGCCTTACTACCTTGTTACAGTTGTTCAGCCATACTCTGAGAACCTTGCAATGTTCTCATTTAATTGTGTATATAAACTAATAAGATGGGACTGTCAAGTGCCTAATGTATTAAACATCATGGTTTGTACACATTTTACTTCATAATAAAATTGTTTTATATTGTTATTCAATGCCCATTGTTCTGTGAACACAGATTTAAGTTCTTTCTTCATCAAGCATTCTTGTTCAGAATAAGTAATTTCACTTATGTGTTTAATACCAGGACTATTAGGTAAAGATAAAAATACAAATAGTACCCAAACCTTAATCACCTGCTTCGCCCCAATTGCTACCGCATTCTACGTCTACCTTACTTGGCACTTGTAATTTTACTGCTTGTTCCATGATCTCTTTAATCTTAGACTTATCTTTGTCACTTGCAACAGAAAAGTCTAGTTCATCATGAACCTGTATGTGCGCTAGGTAGCCCTGCTTGTGCAATTCGAGCATAGCTTTTTTAGTTTGATCAGCTGCTGATCCTTGTATTAATCTGTTTAAAGCCTTGAATGTCCAGGCTCTTTTTATTTGATGTTCACCATATTCTCTACGTGCAGCATCTAATGGTAATGATTTTTGTCCCCACTCCGTTGCAGATTCCCATTCTTCAAAACGACATCTGCGACCTTCAAGCGTGGTTAAAAAACCTTTATCACTAGCAACACGTTGTGTGTCTAACATTAATTTTTTCACAAAAGGCACACGTTCATGATAACCAGCAAGTATGTCCATAGCTGTTTCTTGATCTACACCAAGTTCAGACATGAGTTTACCTGTGCCCATACCATAAAACAAACCAAGGTTTATTGTCTTTGCCTGTTTACGTGGGATGTCAGCAATCTTTGATACCATGTTGTGAAAGTCTGTTGTCTCATCCTCTCTGTATTGATCCACAAACTTGTCAGCACCAACATAACTTTTCATACTTGCATAATGGACCACGAGCCGCGGTTCTTGTTGCGAGTAATCAAAGATACCCCACTCATGATTCTTCTCTGGTATAAATAAAGATCTTATTAACGGACCAAGTATTTTATCCCTTGCAGGAATTTGCTGTAGATTTGGGTTACTATAACTAAACCTACCCGTAACGGTGCCACCTTGGTCTGAGCGCATTTGGTGTATCTCTGCGTGAATCCTCCCACGGTGCGAATGGCTGATGATTTTATCAACGAAGGTCGATCTGGCCATGTAAATTTTACGTGCCTCTGTAACCATTTTAGCAAGCGGACTGTCGTGAGTCGCAAGAAAGTTCTTGTCAAAGTTTGGTTTCCCTGTTGGTGTAGTATCATATGGCAACGAAAGACTATCGAATGCTTTTGCAACGCTAGCGGCAGCCCAGACTTCGACGTCAAAGCCAACAAGCTTTTTAATGGATCGAAGGATGTCATTCTCTTTTGCCTCCAGTTCAGTTTTTATTTTCTCTGCTTTGTCAAGGTCAACTCTAACGCCCTTTTGTTTCATGTCAAATAAAACTGGAAATAGGTCCGTTTCTAGCTCAAAAATATTAACTAAGTTTTGGTGATTTATTTCATTACGTAAATGATGCCACAAACGTAAAGTTATGGCCGCATCTTGCTCAGCATACTCTCCAACATGTGAGGCAGGAAGCTTCCACAGTTCTCCTTTAGGATCAAGGCCCCACATCTTTGCTGCTTCGTAGAGTCTTGCTTCAGATTTCGACTCTTTTAGATAATCTTTACATAAAGTGTTTAAATCAAATCTAAACCTATTCTCATCTACGAGTGGTGCAGCAATAAGAGTGTCTATTATTTTACCTTTAATGTCAACTCCCATCGCTTTTAACCAGCCTACATCGTAAAAAGCGTTATGAAAAATGTAGTTTTTATCTTCGTAGCTACATTGTTTTTTAATCCATTTAGTTACAATATCTTTGTCCATGTTTGGCGGTGTGTCGTGAGCAATTGGGTAGTAACCACACCACCCTTCGACTGCCACGGCAATGCCCACAACCTCACCATCTTTGCGTATGTAACCTGGTCCTTTTGTTTTTATATTTGGATCTCTTGTTTCTAAATCAATTGCTATTTCATCGTATCTTGCTANNTCAGGAAAATGATCTGGCATGACCCACTCACTAGGCATGCGGTGTACTTTTGGAAACCAATTAGGTTGTTCTTTCACGTTTTCTCCTTCTGTTCCGCATACGCCTGTAAACTTCTTTCCAGTCTTTTTCGACACCCAGTTTAACAAGATGCTTTGCAGCAGCTTTGTCTAATACGTCAAAGTATTCTTTGTTAACTGGCTTGTCTTTCATGAAAGAAGATTGGTTCAAACTCAAATTGCGCCTCCGTTGTATGCACGATTACTAGTTTTCTTTTGGCACGTGTTGCACCAACATAGAAAACACGAAGCTCATCATCACGACCTTGTTGTGAATCTTTGGAAGATTTGTAAGGACCGTACGACAAATCTGTTAATAACATAACATTATCACGCTCGCCACCCTTACTTGCGTGTATAGTAGATACCTCAATGCGTGGTTTATCATCTAACTTGTGACCATCACGCATAATTTTTCTAAGATAACTAAGTCTTTTTCTTATGCCTTTTGCATTTAGAACATCATACCAATGTAATGTTTTGGTAAACAAATCATTTATGTTTTCACGTAACCCAAAATTACCTATTAAATCACTCACGTCATAATACCTGGTATGATCACCTTTAAAAATACCATAGCCTCTTCTTAATCTTGTACTGTCCATAAAATTGTAGAGATTATCACATCTTGATCCAGCAACTTTTTTACCACGTTGTAGATCTGTCCAAGCTCTTATCGCATCTATTATTTCTTCTTTAACAATAGATTTACCGTAACATTTGTAAAGCCAACCAAAGCTATCTAATGTATTACAAACTTGTTTTACTATTTCATGTGTACGACAAAGTATTAGCCACTCACCTGTAGCTAGTGTTTTGTTTAATGGTCGAAAAGCTAAGACTTGTCTTTCACCCACGTCATCCCTTGGATTGTATTGCTTGTCTATCCTATTGCTAATTGACTGTGCCATTTTTGTGGCAAGACTGTGCACCAATTTAGGCACACGGTAAGATTGTGTTAAAGGTATGACCGTGTTGTTTTTATCATTAGCCATGTTAATAAAGTGTTCTATATCTGCACCAGCCCAACGAAAGATAGCTTGGTCATCATCACCTGCTACATATGTTTCTAATGGTTTAGATATCTCTTGTATCATATCTACAACCATCCATTGATGTGCAGATAAATCCTGAGCCTCATCAATAAATAAATATTTTAATGGTGGAGGATTTTTACATTCTAAAAAACTATTAAAGTAATCTACATATTCTAATTTATGTCTATCTCTTTTGTAATTAGTTAAGTCTTTATCCATCTGCAAGATTGTGCTCTTTGCACCATAATCAAATAATTTTACTTCTTTAAATATTTTTTCTATTCTATCCTTATCATTTGGATATTTAGCGTAAGCTAAATTTATTGTGTCTTGATATTGGCTTTGGGCCGTGGGCATTGAGATGTCAACACCATTGCCTTTCTTCATTTTATTAACAAACTTTCTACCTGTAGTGTGAGACAAGTCTTCATAATCTATTTCATCCATAATCTCACCTGGTTGTAATCTTAATCTTTTATAAGCAAGAGAGTGTAAGGTGCAAAAATATGGATACATTCTTTTTAATTCTACTTCTTTTAATTTTTGTTTATTAACTCTATCGCGTATTTCTTCCGCAGCTTTTACAGTGAAACTTAAATATGCTATTTCATTAGGCTCACACTTTTCGCTGTTAATTAATTCATCAACTTTGTTTTTTAAAAAGGTTGTTTTACCTGTGCCTGGTGGGCCAATAACTATATATCTATGCATTAGTACGGACTCTCTTGTTTAAACTCATTATCTTTCAATTTATATTCTGAGTCAGTGAACACTGGTATTTTCCAAACGTGTTCTGCTTTATTGTTTACCTTAAATTTGTCAGTGTTTCCGCCAAATTCTGAGAAAACTTTAAACTGATGTGAGTCAGAAAGTTTTGTAAACCTTTTCATTTTTAAGAAATCACGAAAAGCCTGTTGTTTAAAGTAATAAAAATTTTCATGCTCGTAAACCATACCTTGTAAAATATCTTGCCTGTCTTTTGCACCGCCATTGTTTTCTACAAACGTATATAATAAATCTTTAAACTGCCCTTTTGCTGTTACTTCTGGTGGTAGATGTATGATGTCACCTTCACCCATACCTTGCAACAACCCATGTACTATGTCAGACCAAACTGCAGGGGCGATGGGCCTCGGGCTTTCATTCGCTTGCGCAATACACGCTTTACGATACTCACCATGATTAGCCAATTGATCAAGTGTTAAGATAATTACTTTACCATTATGTGTAAGCTCGTACATAGGATTATCAGAAACCCATTTCTTTAAACTAGTAATGTCATTAGATGCAGAATTACCAACACCAAACTTCATTGTTTGACATTTAATTTTTTCACAAACAGTTTTAAACATAGGCTCTTCACACTTGTACCAATAATTTTTAGTGTCTTGGACCTGTTTAAGTAATGTAAGAACCTCTCTACTAGGTAGCGGTGGTGTAAAATATTTAGTATTGTAATAATCCATTTTCTCTTCTAATTTATCTGGAAACCTTTGTCGTAAGTAAACACCAAGTTGAAACATGCACTGATTTCTTTCCCCCTCACTAGTGCCTTGAGATATTAATGTAACAATACAAGGCGGTGCGTGTTTAAAATCATCATTCTTTTTTTCCATGACTGGTTTCTCTATCACCACGTCTTTAATTTTTTCAACGACTTTAGTCTCGTAAAGTTTTATAAAAAGTTCTAAAGTATCTAATGCATTACCTAAATCATCTAGCGCATATCTCGTTGGATACTCTGGATGATTATATGGTAAGTTTAAAAAATTTCCTGTTCCTCGTTGGTTTAATTCTATTTGTTTCGGGAATATTTCACTATCTCCGTAACCTAACCAAGCAGCAATCTCTGTCAGTTTCATCTGCATTTCTTTTGCAGTGCATGATTCCTTTACGAATAAAAATACATGTGCACCGCCACTCTTTGATTTACACACTACGAGCGGTANTTTCTTCTGTATTATATTCTTAATAAGTTTTTTGTGATCAAAGCCATCGTATGTATCAATATCAATGGCACCCCATGTACAGGTATTATCATCTTTGATTGGTATGATACCAAGTGATGGTTCTTTACCATCAAGATGATCTATCCATTTCTGCTCGGTCAATTGTTCTTTTTGAATCCATGACTTTGCTTCTAATTTACCCGCCTCATTTTTAGCACGGCTTTGTGTTTGACCGTAAGCTCTTTCGAGACCGCTAAATATTTGTATAAATTTTTTTCTTTGTTCTATCATTCTTTCTCATACGTATCGGGGCGTAGCGTAAAGCTACACCCCCTAAGGAAGCAAACACCCTATGAGCCTTAATAGGGTGCCTCTGAAGATTCTGGCATCTCTTCCTCATGTTTGACTTTTACGTCACCAGCAGCTACTGATCCCGAGAAAGCTTTCGCTTGCTCGTAGACGTCTTGGTCTTTAACAGGTCCATCCCGAGAAATGTCCCATCCAAACCATGTTCCTAAATCGTTGGATTCAACCATCGACTTCATGGTGTAGATATGAGAATAGGAGGGGGGCGTGAATAACCCCTTAGATCCCTTAATCTTCAAACCTAACATCAAAGAGTTCCATCTCTTTGATTTTTTTCTTTGCGTGCTTTTCATAGCAATTAAAGCTTGTTCCCAAAAACCTTGGTCATTTTTAAAAAGCACAAAATGATTTGATGTATCTTCAATGTAATTACCGTTAGGCAATCTATCTTTGTTTTGATCATCCTTTGTAGTTTTTGTTAATATGTCACTAGTAGCGGGATATATATTTACAGGCGCACCTGTTCCTTTACCCCTATCTTGCCACTCAATGTATTGTCTAACATAAGCGCAAGGTATTACTGAGATACCATTCTCCCCATCTGAAACTTGATGTGTTAGTGAGTTAAATATCATGCCAGGTTCAGCTCCATCAACGTACTTAGGATCTCTTTTCTTCACTTGCGGTGAATTATCTCCTAGTAGTCTCAGAAACGGAATAGCAAGATCGTCTTGTTCAAGCTGACCTAATCCTTGATTAGCATCAGCCTCAAACATAGAAGGATCAAACTCTACTACGTTTGTCCCCTCCTTTTTCTTTACTGCATTAGCCATATTTTTGTCTCCATATTTTTGTCTTTAGTCTTTTTTCTTTTGTCTGGTTATTTTTGTTTTTTGACCAACATGCCAATAAAACAAATCATCAGGAACAGAATTACCGTCCTGATGCCACTTTACCAAAGCGGCTTCCAGTGTATTCCAAGGCACTGAAACTTTTACTTGAGGTATGTAACCCATGTCTTTTATGGTTTGCTCAACAAGTTTAGCTTGTTGATCTTCACCTCTACCAAAATTCATTGTAACTTCATTTTTAATTATATCTGCAAATCCATTTTCATTTAACCATTTAAAACAACCTGCTCTTCTTTCACCCTCTGTTTTAGGTAATCTTGCGTATGTGTTTTCTACTATCTCAACCTTTGATCCGTCAGACATCTCTGTGCTTGTCATGCCAAGTTCAGTCATACGTGCAGGTATTATTTCTTCTGATAATTTTCTTAACTCTTCTTTTTTCTGATCTAATTCAACTTCTGCTATTTCTACATCTAGTTCTGCTTTTAATTGTCTTTGTAACAAAGACGCTATGTCTTCTAGTTCATCTTGATTTAGCTTAGTTACCGCATCTTCTTCAAAGTTTATCGGACTCATCTATTTCTCCTTTCTCGTAAATATTAAATGATAATGGATAATATTTCTTCTCTTGTCTATCCCATTTTAAAATTTTAAATTTACCTCTGTTGATATCTGAAGCGATACAACAAGCTAAACCCATGGCTGCAGGATCACCCATCATAAGTAAATAATCTTCGTCATTAAAATCTTTTAATAATCTTTTTAATCTTTGTGTAGCTAAGTGTGGACTAAACATGAGCTGTGAGCCATGTTCAAATAATCTAACAATCTTGCCATATTTTTGCGCACCAAGCACATTTAACACTGGGTTTTCTTGAACAAGATAAACTATTGGTTGTTTAGTCATACTTTCTATCTTCTCCTTTACACTTGTATTTCTATTAATCAAGCATTATAAATCATTCTTAGAAAGAATAAATATGGATTATAGATTTAAAACAAAACCTTTCAAGCATCAATTAATGGCTTTAGAAAAAAGCTGGAGTAAACAAGCATGGGCTTGGTTTATGGAAATGGGCACAGGAAAAACAAAGGTATGTATAGATAATATCGCTATGTTGTTTGACAGAGGCAAAATAAATCGTGCCTTAGTTATTGCACCTAATGGTATAAAAAGAAATTGGCGTAATGAATTATCTGTCCACATGCCAGATCACGTAGAATATCGTGTAGCTGTTTGGTCTGCATCTCCAAAGAAAAAAGAAAAAGATGAGCTTGAGCAGTTGTCCGTGATGAGCGATGATTTAACAATTCTTATTATGAATGTAGAAGCTTTATCAACACCTAGAGGTGTAGATTTTGCACGGAGCTTTATTTTTTCTGGTTCTACTTTTTTAGTTGTTGACGAGTCTACTACAATAAAAAATCATTCAGCAAGAAGAACAAAAAATATTATGAAGATAGGTAATCTTGCAAAATATAGACGCATCATGACTGGATCTCCTGTAACAAAATCGCCATTAGATTTGTATTCACAGGTAGAGTTCCTTGGGCCGTGGTTGTTGGATCAATCTAATTATTACTCGTTTCGTGCTAGATATGCAGTGGTAGTACAAAGAAGTGTTGGCTCACATTCTTTTCAACATGTGCAAAGTTATCAACGATTAGATGAACTAAGTGCTAAACTAAGAGAGTTTTCTACTAGAATATTAAAAGATGAATGTTTAGATTTACCAGAAAAACTTTACACAAAACGCACGGTAGCTATGACGCCAGAACAAATTAAGGCTTACATGGAAATGAAAAAATCAGCTATTACATTTTTTGAGGACAATCAAATGACTGCTGCCTCTGTTCTAACACAGTTGACTAGACTGCATCAGATAACTTGTGGTCATGTTAAAACTGATGATGGTGAAGTTAGATCTTTGAAAAACAATAGAATAAAAGAATTATTGCAAGTTTTACAAGAAACGGATGGTAAGGTAATTATTTGGGCAGTGTATCGTCATGACATACAAACTATAGAAAAGGAGATAGCAAATGAATTTGGTAAAGAGACTGTGGCAAGTTATTATGGGGATACTAAAGATGACATTCGCCAGTCTATTGTTGACGCTTTTATGGATAGTGATGGTGACCTTAGATTTTTTGTCGGAAACCCAAAGACAGGGGGTTATGGCCTTACTCTTACTAGCAGTCACACTGTTGTGTATTATTCTAATGACTACAGCTTAGAAGTTCGTATGCAGTCAGAAGACAGAGCACACAGGATAGGACAAGAACAAAAAGTGACTTATATTGATTTGATAGCTGAAGGCACTATTGATGAGAGAATAGTAAAAGCTTTAAACAGTAAAATTGATTTAGCTAGTCAAGTTATGGGTGAAGACCCAAAGAAAATATTATTCGGATAATGCTTGCTGCAGAAGTATTTCGAGCCGTATTACTCGTTCTTTTATTTCTGGTATGTCTTGCATTATTGCCTTTTCTAATAGCTGTTGCTTTGATTCTAGAGCCTCTAGTTTCTGGGAAACCATACCGTAGGATATACCTGCGGACACGAGAATTATACCGAACCAAACGGCGTTTCTAAGATTTATTTC
>FUFK010038714.1_pt1 | contig 14276 bp, 28 predicted proteins | sample 1021851 | NCBI WGS metagenome assembly FUFK01 (sample SAMEA51879418, study PRJEB19060) | metagenome | reverse complement strand
GTCATTCCTTTGACACGTGCCGCCTTCTCTAGTGTCTCAAGGTTTTGCTTACTTGTGCTGAATCCATTGGCACTAGCCCACTTGGGACCGGGNGGCTTNAACTTTAGTCCTGCAACANCTTGTAAATTGACCAGTAAAAAGCCAGAAGCATTACATGTCTTACAAGAGTGTGGTCTTGCAAAAGGTGTTCCATCTTTCTTTACCTTTCTTATCTGTCCAGTTCCGTTACAGTCACGGCACTGCGTTGCCTTCGTCTTATACATGCGCTCTGTACCGCCAGCNATTAAACTACGGAAGTCAGCCTCGTGCATGTATGGGTCAATNGCATTGCCCCAATAGGGTTTGTCCACGACCTTGCGACTATATACAACCCAAGATAGTTGCTCTGGACTGTTCAGGTTGATAGGAGTATCACCCATCAGCCTACGCACATGGGCTTGCAGGTCACGCTCAAGGTCATCACGCTCTTGCTCAAACTCCTCGCGCACTGTGTCCAGCACACTCAAGTCCACAGCAAAGCCNCGCTGATATATACGNGANAGNCACACGGCTACCTGATTAGTCAGGTCAACNGTACCCATCANACCTGCATCNTCCTGACGNTTGAGACGCAGCATCTGCTTGTCTGCAAGCTGTTGTGTGGCCTCAAGGTCAGCGACCAGATAGTCNCACAGTTCGTTGTATGGAATGTCACGAGTGCTAACACCCTTGGCAAAATACTCTTTGAGAGTGTCCTGCTTCTTGGTATCTAGTTNGTAACGCTCTGCACACGCTTCCAGCGACAACGGCTCTTTCTNCCCACGCTGCAGCACATACTCTGCCAGCATCGTGTCGAACACAGGGCCATCATACTTGAAGCCAGACTCCCATAACCAAAGTAGGTCATGCGCTGCGTTGTGGCAGATAAGCACAGTGGCTTCGTCCAATAGCATCTGCACACGCTCGTAGTAGTCGTCCTGATTAGGACGGTCAGCATGGTCAAACGGGAACGTCAGGCACTGACCTTGGTCAGTCAACATGCCCACCATTACCAGCGTGTTGTCTGGCTCAAACGGGTCCATGTGTATCTTACCGTCACGTTTTGTAACGGTATTTTCTACATCAAGTGTTATCTTCATCCCTCGTACCTCGCTGTCAAGTAGTCCAGTTCGCAGTTTACCATACCGTGCCAGCCATTCAACTTGTTCTTGACGATGTTGATATGGCGTAGTGGGCTGTCCTCTTCCTGCGCTTCAACAGTCGGTGACTTGCCAATCAGTATCATCAGGTCAGCTTCCGCAGCCTTACCAGTACGGCTACCTTCCATCATGCTCTGGTTCAACTGTGCGCGGCCCTCTGCATCTGCAGACAACTGCGACATGTAGAACACGGCACACTCGTAGGTCTTGGCAATCTGACGTGCGTAGATAGCACACGCCTTGAGCGCCTCGTCCTGTCGAGCAAAGGAACCTTGTACACCGAACTTGTCGCCCATGTCTAGCACAAGGATGTCAGGCTTGTATGATTTGCATACAGACTCAACCCATGCCATGTCACGTCCACCTGCCTCTTTAATCTTGATGTTGTCCATCACAGGCTGATACAGTGCCTTGGCCTTGGACATATTGTCCCGTACCTCACGNGCAGACATACCNGCTGCAGCNGTCAGNTAACGTGCGCCNACACGGTGTGTAGGCTCTTCGTTACACAAGACNATACANTTGGCACCCTGATGGGCAAANCCGCCGGGGGCAGCAATCAGGCTGGCATGGAACGAAGTCTTGCCAGTGTTGGGCCGTGCGCCCACTTCGATAAGCTGACCAGCAGACACGCCCTCGACCTTGCGAGTGACNGAAGGTATGTTGAATGTCCAACGTGCTTCCAACTCTGCNTTTGCCATCAGCGTCTCAATGGTAATGTCGTCCCACTCAATATTNAGNTTNGGGATGAAGTCATCACCGTAACGCTCAAGCAGATTGCGCAGAGCCTCAAGGCTGGCCGCATCACCATTGACCATATCGAAGCCAATGTTNGCAACNTCCTCGCCNACNACCTGCTGNAACANCTTAGACAGCACCTCTTGTGCTACGTCGCTGCCCATAGGGNCTTCATGTTTAATCTGCGAGAACAGGCTAGAGTATGCCTGCTTCTGTGCAGTGGTCAGTGTCGGGTTGTCCGACATGAACAGGGCTTCTATNTCGTCTGGTGTGACGCTACGTTCATACCTGTCCATAGCAGTATCAATAGACTGCTTTATCTTCCGCACATCNTTGCTAAACANNCGCTGCGGACATTTAGAGCCACGATGGTCATCGTAGAAGGACTTGTCCATCAGGCTCCTAATGATTGATAATTCCATGTAGATTCTCCATATCTGTCGGGTTACGATATTTGAAGTCGTCTGTTAGACGGAGAACACGAACATCGTTCACGTGTCCTCGTAGTTCCTTTGCCATCTGCAAAGTCTTCGGCAACGCATCGGGGTCTAGCGCAATAATGGCTGTTGAGAACTGCGAGAGATACCTTTTATGCGACTCTTGCAAAGACGTGCCTAGAAGCGCAACCCCGACAAAGGTGCCGTAACCAACAACGGCTGCACTCAAGCAGTCCTCAACAACTACGGCGACTTTACCACACCCTGATGTGTATGGCAAGCCACTTTTTCCGTACCGCTTCCACTTGGGTAACCGTTTACCAAGTGACCGGCCTGTAGCATCCACAACCTTGCCTTCATGAACGATAGGAAATACCATACGGTGTTCCTTTACATCATACATCAAGCCAAGCTGCTCTGCGTCTAGTTCATACAACTCCCACGCAATCTCTGCTACATTCCAATCATGTGGCACGATGTACTCTGGTAGCTTGAACGTATCCTGTTTAGCGAATTCATCTGCACCAGCAAAGCCAGCACGAATGTCGTCTACGCTAACACGCACACGTGTTCCACCTTTGAGGCCACAAGATGCACGGAAACAGTTCCACACAAGTGAACCCATATTGTTTGTGACGGTGAATGTACGCTCACCACAGTTAGGGCAAGCCACACGCTTGGTCATACCCACGGGTACGTCCATATCACTTACAATGTTNTATATATTATCCATGTATATATCACTTTCCTTTGCGGCAGTTAAGTGCTTTTACCATACGATTTACGTGCTGTCAATGCACTATTGGCGCTGGCATACGTATTTTTCATGTACGGTTTCACCGACTGCGGGTTACTGTGTCCAGTTACAGACATGATTTGACCCATCGGAACACCAGCCTCGACCATCTGTGTCGTGCCTGTTCTTCGTAAGTCCATCAGTCGTAACTCCTCTGGCAGATTAGCTGCCCTCATAACGGCCCTACCAGCCTTGCTGAGACGCTCTATGCTGTATGGGTGGTACTCACCCCCTACAGGCAGCACACGCGGTGCCACGTAGGCTTGAAAGCCAAAGTCCTCTTTCTGTTGTACAAGCATCTCGTACAAATCATCTTCTATTGGGAGGCATACTTCTGCCCTTCGCTTACTTTGCTCAAGATACAGCTTGCGGTCATCCATGTCGAGGTTGTCCCATTGCAGCAGACGCATGTCGCCTAGCCGCTGGCACCACTCATACGCCATGTGAACAATGAGGCCAAGGCTGCGCCACTCAAACTGACCATAGGCAGTGTCAAGGAATTGACGCACGTTGTCCTCTGACCACACCACCTTACGTTGTGGTGCAGTCTTACGTTTGATGTTGGCAAACGGATTGACCAGCGCATACTCCATGTCGATGGCGTAGCGATACAGCAACGACGACACAGTGCATACGTGATTGGCAAACGTGATGCCACGCTTCACCCATTCCTCATATGCGTGTTTGGCTTGCTTGCTCGACAGCTTGTCGTACTCAATGTTACCAAACTCACCGACCAATATGTTGAGGAAATATTGATAGTCCTTCTTAGACTTGTCCCTCAACATACTGAAGTCGTTGGAAGAATAGTATGTTAATACTAAGTCTTCAACTGTCCTCATGTGTCTCTCCTAGTCTCTGTGTCCGTAGGGTTCTACCGCGTCACCCATCTTGACCCTGCAGCCCATTGGGTCAANATCACAATTCGGNTAGCTGAAACAGGCTATGTGCCTGTCTTCTATGTACACCTTTTCTTCAACGATGTTGAGCCTCTTGCTCCCTGTGAGATGAAAGAAGCTGGGTATACAGCTACCAGAGAGCAACGCTAAGAATTGCTTCTTAGCATCGTCTCCAGTCTCTGCAACTATTTCCTTTGAGATAAGGCCGTCAAAACTCCACGGCCTAAACTCAATACGAAACTTGGTGAAGTTTGCACCATCATCCTCATCCCCACTCATGCTGCCAGCAACTCCTTGAACTCCTTGCTGTTCACCCACTGTGCAGCCTGATTCTCACGACGGAACATCGTGATGGCGTTGGTGTCCTTGCCAGTGTTACGCAGCCCGAAACCGTTACGCTCATCAGCATAGCTGGCGTAGTTCGTGAAGGCACTGTACAATGCCCAAGCATTCTGCCCACGGGTTGCAGCCTCTTGGTTATACAAGGTAAGCATCTTCTCTGCCACACGGTCTGATTTCAGCAGGGACTCAAGCATAGCTTTCACATCCCCGACATATAATGTCTTGGTTGCGAACTGCTGCAGCCGCTCTGACTGTGCGTAGAAAGCCTGTGTCGAACCCTTCAGTTCACGAATGAACTTGTCGATGTCAAACCCGCTGGTGTTTTTCCTGCGGATGTCGTCATACTCGCCGGTAATCATACCGTTGGTGCAGAAGAAGTCGATGGCACCAAAGTACACCTGATTAGAACAGCTACCGTCCACCCCATGCAGGGCAATGATACGCTGGGCAATCGTGGTGCTGTGCCTGTCGGACTCAATACGTGCAGTCACTTCGGGCAGAGACATGTCAGCCATAGCCCAAGCGTTGTTACGTGCAGTCTTGAAACGGATGTTCATGCTTTCGCACTCCGCTTCGCCAAGGTTCTCCGTGATGGTGTCGTGTACACCTACGAAAAAGTCACCGTGGTTGGCACACTTGAAGCTGCTACCTACCACACCAAGATACTCTCCGGTGTTACCGTTGATAACATACTTCTTGTCAGACACTTTGGTTGGCTCAAACTCAACAGGGAAGTTGAGGTTTTCGGGCAGCAGTTCCTCTGCTGTATACATTGGTGAATCAAATGGCATAGTTGTCTCCTTTCATTTGGCAACTGATTGATACGTTGTATCACAAAGTGTGGTCAGGGTCAAGCCCTAATCCCACCGATAGAACATGTGTTCGCCTATCTGTACAATAGGCACTTTCGTCTCTGCCCATTCGGGCAGGACGTAGGTTGCGTGATAGTGTGTCGCACCCTCAACAAAGTCGTCAAGGTTGCCTGTATGCACACCCTGCGCAATCATCAGGGCTTGCTGCCACGCGCCTTCGTCGGGTGTGGCATCAGACTTGCCGTCACAATACCAGCTAAACTGACAGCGGTGACGCACAGGAAAGTCAGGCTTCCAAGAGTATGTCGGGCCTTGCATGACCACCTCACACACATCATCAGGATACCTGTCATCATACACACGATTCATCACCACTTGGGCCACCGCAACCTGCCCAATGAAGGGCTGGTCACGGGCCTCGTGATACACGTTGAGTGCAAGGCATACGAGTGCTTCTGCAAACATTAGTCGTCATCCTCTGCCAGCACCCAATCTGCATAGTGCATACGTTTTCCGTCCTCGTCCTCTTTGGGTACGAACTTGAGGATGCGGTGCAGGTCACAGTATAGGCTTTCCAACTTGCCCACATCAGACATCCAGATATCCTGACAATCCCAGATGGTCTGCAGGATAATCTTCAGGTCATTGTGTGCTTTGAGTAAAGTTAGCCTATCGTCATGTGCGATGTTCATTGTCATTCTCCTTTCATCCAGTAAGGCATCTCTCTGCCGCCTTTGTCCCATCGGGCAAACGCAGCCTTGTCCACTTTATAGAAGGCACGATACGCCTCAATCGGCCATGCCTCGTCCGTCTTGCAGTCATCGTGTCCGCTGAAACATTGCGGGTGTGGCGTTAAGCCACCAGCAAGCGACCACGGCATGAATTGTCGGCAGTTGAGCAACACCTCTCTGTGCTTAGATGCACCATGCATTTTGCCGTATCTGTGGGTGTACTCCTTCAACATTGCGTCATACAACTGCCAAGCAAACGTGTAGTTGGAACGATTGCGCATAGCCCACAGGGTACACGGATGCTTCTGATGCACTGGTTTGTACAGCCCATACTTCTCTGCTATGTCAGGCCGATGATGCCATACGCTAGTGCATAGCATCTGCGCTTCTTCCAGTGGCATCTTGACAATGTGCTTGTCACACAATGACTTAGCGATAGCATCAGGGTGGTGTTCAATCAGAAACCTATTCATCCCATAATCCTTCCTGCAATTCCAATGACAACATGATACAACATCCAGCCTATGCTGGCCCATATACAAGCAAACAGGAACATCTCAATGCCGTCATGCGTGAGGTAGTAGTGCTTGGCACTATTCCACAGCTTATTCATGCTCAATCTCCTCGTAACCTTCGTTGAAGTATTCTTCCCATGTTTGTTCGGACAAGAACCAATCCAGTTCATCGTCTATTTCTTCGTCTTCATTCATGCTCACCCCCATTGCCTCTGCCAAGCCCACCGAAATACTGCGGCCTACGCTTGGCTGTCTCAAACACGCCAGCCGTGATGAACACGCCAGCAATCAACAGGACATGGGCGATGGCACTGATACCAAAGGCGACGATACTGCCAAGCCACATGCTGAATATGATACACCACATCCACGCCAGCACCTGCATTATCATGTGCCGTGTGTTCATGTCAGGTATGTGAGACAGCGGATTGTACCGCCAATCCATCACCAGTTTCCAGATGTTACTCATAGTCAAACTCCCATCTTTTCTTTGCCAAATCGACAGCCGCATAGTGTAGGTCAGCCTCTCTGTAAGCCATGTCNCCATACTCTTTCTGGTCAAACAATGGCTTCAACTCCTCATACGCCTCATCGTANAGNCGCTCAAGGATAGCGTCGTTATGTGCGTTACTCATTGTCAAACTCCTTGACCCATTCCAGTTCAATGCGCTGCCGTGGATACAGCGCAGTTGCCATCTCCAATGCGTGTTCAACCGCATTGCTCCACTCGCTCTCCAGTAGGGCGGCTGGGTGGACAGTTACCTGCCCACTCTCCGCGCCGATTTTGATACCGACTTCCCAATACATTATGCCACCTCTTTCTTTGGACGACCAGCCTTGCCACGTGCAAGGTTCTGCAGATTATACACCTCGACGCGGCCAGCGTCAATGAACAGGTCACGCTGCTTCTTGCGGCGCACCTGCTTGCCAAGTTCCTTGTGCATACGCTCCAGCACAATGCCTGCCGCATCCTGCGCCATGTACTGCAGGTAGCCACCGACATCTGCCTTGCCCTCACGAGCAATCTCCAGCACGAGGTCATAGAACTTCATGCGGCCCATCTCTACGCCATACACCTCGCGGTACAGTGCTTCGACACGAGCCAGCTTGCGCTCAATCTCTGCAGATGCAAGCACCTGTCCGGTCATGCCGGTGCTGCGCTTGTGATAAGAACCAGAAGTGATGGTAGTCTCGATGTTGATTGTAGCCATGATGAAATCTCCTTTTCAGTTGGTTAGTTGGCTTGAGTTTTGATGGCCCAGACAAAGGGCTTGCCCATGTATGTAGCCATAGTTACGACATACGCATCCGTCACTGGCTCACCAGTTTCAGCGAATACGAATGTCTCATTGACGTAGGGGTTGTACGTCACCTTACGTGCGCCTTTGTCGTAGGAAGCAAGCCCGTTTTTCAGGCTATACCTACCGGCAGCAAAGGCATGAACATTCTTCTTGCCTTCACGGCGCACTTTCTCACGCCCAGCAGGCCGGACGACGAACTTCACATCGGCAAGGGTGCAAGCCTGTACATGCCTGACAACCCTGCCTGTCTTGCGGTTTTGCACTGACCAGCAGCCCTTGTGCAAGTTCCAGTATACACGAACATTTGTCTCGTTAAGCATTGCGCTCTCCCTTCATGCGGTGTGACAGGATGTACTTGGCGCGGTTCATAAACTGCCGTGCCGTGTCGTGGTCGCCATGCTCCAGCACGTGCTGGGCATCAGACAGTATGGACATCACGAGCATGTCTAACCCCGTAATCTTGGTCATCGGGTTGTGGATTAACTCGTCCAATACATCAGTGTCCACACCATAGGTACGAATCATGTTAAACTGCCTTTTAGTTGCTTGCATAGTTCTTCTCCTGTGTCATACGCTTTGCCTTACGTGCCGCCTGACGGTCACGCTTCCAATCGTCACGCTTTGCCTTACCAGCAGTCTTGCGCACTGGCAGTTTCTCAAAGATGGAAACATCGTTCCAATCGTGGTCAAATTCACTTGTCTTCCGCATTTGGCTTCTCCTGTTGCTTGCGGTTGTAACTGCCCTTACCCTTCTTGGGCTGGGCGACTTGTGTAGCTGTGCGGCGTCTGTTCTGTGCAATCGCCTTGGCTACAGGGTTTACAGGTTTGATACGCATTGTCAATCTCCTTGGTCCGCTGTCGGACCTAGCTAGTATCTCTAAGTGTAATACACTTTCACTAAAGTTCAAGTGTTATTACACGTAAGAGATACATAAGGGTTCTAGGCAATGCCGTGCTGCTTTCTCCATGTTACCCATGTCACAGCCTGCAGTTCGTATGCCTTGAACTTGCGGCCATTGACAGTGCAACGCTTGGCAGCTTGGCGATATGCCTCTTGCAGATTAGCATACTCTTTGACGCCAATATTGGTTTTGTTGTCGGTCAGATTGACACGCTCATTGTATGCAATGTTACGAGCATGTCCGTCGATGGTACAGGTATCCTCGCCCATAATGTTCTCGTAGAAGCATACAATCTTCTTGCCATTCAAGATGGCTTTGATGCTGTCATGGCTTGGCCTAATCTGCCCCAATATCTGCCATGCCTTACGCTTCATTGCGCTGTATGTACAGACAGACACGCTATCCATATCACGGCCATTGACAAACGCATCAATCAAATCACGGGCATTTGTGATGTTGGTAGACCAGCGATTGTTTGGCGACAAGGCAGCGACAACACCAGCAGCGGCTTCGACAGATATCCCATAGGGCTTGTACTCATCGGCAATCGTGCGGCACTCCTCGTAGGCTTCAGCATACCACGCAATGCCTGCGGCCACGTCCTGTGGCTTGGCACGTCTGCGGCAAGCGATGATGTTGCGAACAGCGATTTGCATATTGAACTCAATAGTCATACCAGATACTCCTCTCCGGGGTACATTGCTTCGTTAAGCCACCGCTCCGCAGTGGCAGTGTCGGGCGCTCCGACCTCTAGCACAGCGAGTATGCTGGCATTGTGGGCCTGCATCTCACGATGATGCTCCTCATCAACCCAACGCTCTAGCTTGAGGATTTCCTCACCCAACTCCTCGTAGGTGAAACGAGCATACATAGGCCGCACACCATGATACGCCTTGAACGCATCGCTGTAAGCCTGAAGCATGTCGCTATATGTTGCTCTACGCATCTTATATCTCCACTCTGCCGTGTTCGTTAATGAGGATAGACTGGACACGGCAACGCCAGCCATAGCCTCGCAGTTCCTGCGCCTTTTCGGACGCCAGCCGCAGACTTGTGGTCTGCAATGCGCAATCCCACTGGACAGGTGCCAGCGGCATGTGACGCTGACGGAATGTGTCATTTGCTGGCGGCACGAAATTCACGAGAAACAGTTCAGTCATAATCAACTCCGTTGCTTGGTCCGCTGTCGGACCAGTTAAGTTTGTCTAAGTGTAAACACACTTTCACTAAAGTTCAAGTGTGCTTTACACGTAAGACATACTAATCACAATCCGCAATCATTTTGCGGAGCAAAGCCATTGCTTCGGCATCCTCGTATGCCTGCTGCATGTTGGCCTGCTGGCCGGTGACATAGCACCGAAACTCTGGACGAGTTTCTGGCTCATAGACCCTGCTGTAGCCAGCAGTGTCCACACTGCTCCACGAAGAGCCTAAAGGCTTGTGCCTTCCCAAATCTACGATTTGACCACGCTTACTCATTTGAAAACTCCATTGCTATAGCAATCCAACCACCGGCAAAGCAAGCTCCACAGGTGAACAAAATCACACCCATAAATGGCGTGCCATTTTGCAAAAGGTCAATCATGGCAAAGCAGCCAACCACCGCTGCTGAAAGCAGCATGAAAAAACAACCTATGATATACATATCATAACCTCCAGAAAAGGAGACAGCCCTTAGGCTGCCTCGCTGTTGAGAAGTGACTTCTGCTCTTCCAGAGCAAGCAGAAGCTGTTTGAAAGTGATGCCGTTGGCATCAGCCCGAAGCATTGCCTCAAAGGCAATCTCTTCAGCCGACATTGGAGCCAACTTGTTGGCAACAACAGTCTCTGACTGTGTTTCACCTTCGGTGCTTGGTCCGCTGTCGGACTTAGCTTCACCTTCGGTGTCTGCAGCCTTCGGCTTCTGTAGCTTCGCTACCTCTGAAAGCAAGGCTTTCATGGAAGCAAACTTGCCAAGCAAATCGTTTTCAACGATGAAGTCAAAGTTCTGAAAGAACTTCAGAGCCTCTTGCCGACGTTGCTTTGCAACGGTGTGAAGATTGGCATCTTTCAGCAAAGCTGAATCCATCCGGTTGCCGCCAGATTCTGCAAGAATCTCAGCCAGCAGTTTACCAAGGGTAAACCAGAAACCGTCTTTGACGGTCAGCGACTTGAACTTCGACTTGTCAGCTTTGACAAGTGATTTGTCCCAACGGGACAGCACTAAGCCTTTGGCTTGAACAGTGTTGTTGGCTTCAGCAAGCTGAGTGGCGAAGGACTTCTTGGAAGGTTGCTGTTGCATCCTTATCTCCTATTTGTAGGTTTCTAAGGGATTATCCCCTTTCACTAAAGTTCAAGGGGTAATCCCGTGAAACCGTAAACAAATAGAAGATAGTTTTGGTGGCGGCAGTGGTTTGGTTCCAATGGCTTCGCCATATCCCCGGTGCCTGCCGTTCCGCGTGACTGCAGGAATAACAAGTTATTCCGAAGTTCAGCGTGAGAACATCATGCGCGTGAGGTTGGCGGTAGGGTGTTGCAAAAATGCAACATCAAAGATGTTGACTGGTCCGATGTCGGACTAACTGGAGAAACATCAAAGATGTTGTAGGTTTGTCGATGAGCATTACAACTTGTTGTAAATCTGTGACAGCTTACCTTTCACCTTTGGTGAAGCATGGCAACTGATACCATAACAGTTGTCTACAACTGTCGGTGGTCAATCAAGACACAACATCTTGATGTTGTCACCAACTTTGCAACAATATTTCGTTGCTGGCTCTCCACCACAGGCCATGCCAGCGCAGTTCTGCGGCCACACGCGCACGGTGGGGCAGGGGCCACCGGGGGGTAGCGCAGTAGTATATACACAGAAACACACAGATTAGGAAAATCTAATGTTAACCACAAGAACAACTGACGAAACATATATGCACAAGCATTGTGCAACTGCACAAAAAATAGGCACCCTTATTCCCCCAAAGTGCTATATAGGCTATTAGCATGTTGGGGGTATAGTGAACTGGTACCATAGTTTCAAAAAAAGTGGTGCCAGATAAAAAGTGGGGCTTGACAGGTGCGCCAGATTCTGGTATAATTATGTATAACTAAACATTAAAGGTGTACAGTTAACTGTCTTATTACTCTAAGTACATAAATCACTTAGTTGTACATCTTTAGTGACTACTAAGTTTTCTTGTTAAACTCACTTAACTGTATCACTAACAATGACCAAGTACCTAATGTATATTATTGTAGCTATCATATGTGCGTACATTGCGTACATCATGGGTGTAGCACTTGTGCATACACTTTGTGATTGTCTCAAATAACGAAAGTTTTTTCTTGACAATGGCGAAAAAATCCGTAAAACTATACACAGATAATGTACTTGATGCATTTTACGATGCTATTCGTAATAACACATTAGACAAACTCCATATCCCCCATAGTGATGTATTCTATGTGCGGCAAGCCGTTGAAGCCCACTATGGTAGGTCATTTTCATTGAAGCACGTAGAAGATGCTATGAGGGCTGAAGGGTGGTCAGAGGATAAATGAAATGTTTACCGCTATGGTATTNGCATGTGCGTTAGGTGCCACAGACGCCAGCATGTGCATTGAAGCCACGGATGAGCGTGGTCCCTATGAAACTCGTGAAGAATGTATGATGCGTGTGCATCAAATGGTNAGTGCATTAGCAGCNACCATGCCTGTGCCTATGCAATATAGCTTCAAGTGTGAAGAGCNAGCCCCCAAAGGTATATCGTTGTGAGCATCCCAGAGCGCGTTAAAAATAAAATGAAGGCAGAGGGTCTTCGTGGCGTAAACAAAGCCAAGAGAACTCCGAACCACCCAAAGAAGTCACACGCAGTGATGGCATCAGAAGGTGGCAAATATAAGTTTATACGCTTCGGTCAGCAGGGCGTAAAAGGTGCTGGCAAGAGTCCTAAGACAGCAAAGGACAAGGCACGTAAAAAGTCGTACTATGCGCGGCACGATGCCCAAGGTAAGCCGACCACGAAGCTGTCCGCGAAATATTGGTCGCATAAAGTCAAATGGTAGGAGATTAACCAATGTCGATGTCGCGTTTTATTAGGGAGATTGCAGAAAACGGTATTCGCACTGCGCGTTCCATGTATGGCAGTCTTGATAAAAAAGCAAACAAAGCACAAAAAGAAAGAATTGCAGCCGCAAAGAAAAAGTTTAAGGACCGTCCGAAGACTCGTCGTAAGAGTGAGCCTGAAGGTATGGCCCGTGACCCAAAGGCGGGAAGTAACGTCAGGGGCGGTGTAGATGTAGATAAGGGTAAGGCGGGTCGAGTTACTCGCTCACAAGACCCCGGATTCCTGCAGCAGCAGCGTACCCCCGGCTCTCGTGCAGCAGCTAAGATGAAGGCAGACCTTGATAAGAAAAAAAGAGAGGGTACAGCCACAAAAAGAGAACTGGAAACTCTAGCCGCTCTTCGTAGAAAAGATGTTGTTGATGAGGGTAGGGCAAGAGCAAAAGCATCTGCCACTGCACGAGGAAAGAAAAGAAAAGAGCCTGATGATTTTGCTAATGCAATTAATCGCAAGACGGGTGAAATTAACGAGGCAGCATTTAATCGTCTGACTGCAAATCAACAAAAACTTTTGATACAGGATATTAAAGCAAGATTTGCTGGTCCACGCGCACGTGAAATCATGGCACGTATTGATGAACTGGAACCAACTAAAGCTGGTGAAACAGGTGTTCGCCGTCGTCGTGGTGGTCCTAAAGGTATGCAGGGTGCCACAGAGCGCAATGTCAAAGATATTGATGAGGGCGTAGGTGGTCGCGGTGGCCTTGACTTTAACAAAGGCGGTGCCGCTAAAAAGAAAAAGAAAATACCTGTCATTTCTATTGGTGTTGGCATGGCTACAGTTAGTGGCAAAAAACCTCGCACCGGCAGTAAAGATTACCGCAACGGTGGTATGGTTATGTCCAGCATTGACAACTTGACCCCTGCTCAAAAGAACATGGTCAAGAAGATGGCAGCAGCCAACAAAAAGAAGTAATGCATCCCGTCGAGCGTGACATACGCACGTGGTCAAAAGACTTCTTAGAAATACCTAATGCTAAACTAAATGGTTTGCCCCCTTGCCCCTATGCCAGAAAGGCATGGGCTGACGATAAGGTGGTNTTCAGTATCAATANAGGACTAAATGGACTAATAGAAGAAGTCCGCAAGTTCAATGACCACGACTACGACATCGTAGTGTGGGCAGAAGAAGATTTGCCAGATATGGAATACCTAGATGGGTATTGCGATGGCATTAATGAGTTGGCGTCTGTGGCCGGTATGGATTTGCACCTTATGGTGTTCCATCCTGACTACGACGCTACAGAGGCTGGTCTTGATTTCCTTGTCGATGATGACGTAACGGACGACAGCCTGTCATACTGCATGGTCTTTGTTCAGTTGTTATCTAAACTAGACGATGCAGCCTTGTATCTGGAAAAGTCTAATTACTATGAACATTTTCCAGAAGACGTGTACGATGCTTTAGTGCTTGACAGAAGGAGATTACGAGATGGCAATGGGCAAAGCTAAAATGGCTAAGAAGAAAAAAATGATGCGTGGCGGCGGCATGGGCATGAAGAAAATGCGCGGCGGCGGCATGGCTAA
>FUFK010720742.1_pt1 | contig 14277 bp, 9 predicted proteins | sample 1021851 | NCBI WGS metagenome assembly FUFK01 (sample SAMEA51879418, study PRJEB19060) | metagenome | reverse complement strand
CAATGGCCATGATGATAGTTAGGGTCGAGATTCTCAGAGTGGACAGGAGAGGGTCGGCCACGACTGTTGACAAATGGCGAATGGCATCAAGTCTTCTGCGCTGTCGCTATGCTCCTGTCTGGAAAAGGCCCACGGACTGGTCTAGGATCCATGCGCTGAAGAAGTTCGCAAGACCTGCCACCCACATCATCTGAATCATCTGTCCGAGGACCAGTGTGGTCCCGCCCCCTCTGATTCTAGCGGTGATGAGACCAAGAATGACAATTGAGATGACGATTAGGAAAGATCCCATGTATTGGAAGACCCGGATATTCTGTTCAATCCCTCCTGTCTCGGCCAAAGCCGGTAACGCAACGTCTACGCCTCCGGCCGCGGTACCGACCTCACCCGCTCCATCGACTAGTCCTTGAGCCACCGAAGCTATCGTCTCACCTAGACCGGCAATAATCGATGTAGTGATGTTGAGAGCGATAATCATTGCAATTAGGAGACCGTAGGAGACGCTCCTCATCACGTTGGCTGAAATCTGCCTCCTCTGCCTGAGCCCTAACAAACTAGTCGTACTCTGAGAGACCATGTCTCCAACCAGACCAGCCTCACCGGTGGAAGAAGATCCCTCGATGAAAACCCTCGTGAACCTGGATACGAGCATTGAATTGTTGTCGGCTGCGAACCAATCCCAAGAGTAGTCGCTGTCTATCCTCATGGACAGCCTCTTCTCAAGATTGGAGATTGAGTCGTCTAGGGCTCCGAAATCGATACCTGACAGCGCCTTTACCATGGCACTGGGTTCCTGGGCCCTGGCCTGTGCAGTTCCTCCGAAGGCTCGAATGAACTCTGGGAAAGCGTCATCCCTCCTTCTCACCCTTGCCTCCTCCTGGAGGGTTAGTAGGGCCGGTGCGAGCAGTGGCGACATCATAGCAGCAATCACCAGAAGCCCGAAGTAGTTCCACTGTTCGAACAGGATATCCGTCCCGTAGACAATTAAGACTGTGGAGATGAGTAATACCATTATCGTACCGAGTATGCCCGCGAAAATCCACGATCTACGCATGTCAATCGCCTGTTCTGTGTTGAATCCGTGTTTGGCGAAGAGGTCCTCGTCAGGAATAACCAGAGTGAATAAGTACCATGCTCCAATCTGTAGCAAAGCGAAGAGTGTCCCCGTGAGGAGAACCCACCTTGCTCTTATTATCACCTCGAACGGATTTGATGTCTCCGCTCCCGTCTGGAAGAGTATGAGATGGAGGCCGGAAACGACTAGGAGAAGAAGCCCTGTTGTAGTCAGGGACACGAAGGTCTCCCTCAGAGTATCCAACTGCTCAAGCCTAGCATCGTAGATGGTGGTGTAGGCCTGCTCGAAGGTCTCGTTCTCACTGGAGAAGAACTCCCCGATTGGTTGCCCCACTTCCACGGAGAAGGCCATCCTGTCTAGGAAGTCGCTCCATATAGCCGACGGGCTCTGTCTTCCGACTATTCTTGCTGCCTCGGGTAGGTTGGTATGCCATTTGGTGACTAGGGTCTCTATCGCTTGGATCTCGTGAGCCAGTGCTCCGTAGTCACCCATCTCCTTCAGTACGTCGAACATCCCCTTCTCGGCCGACTCTCCCATGGAAAGAATCCCCATCCTCGTCATGAACATGTGCATATCTTGCTCTATCTGGATTGCCTCTGCTGAAACCTGTGCCACTGGATATGCAAGAGTGCCGGCAAAGGCCAGTGCCGGGAATAAGAGAATCATGAGTGCTGCGGATGGTCCCGTAATGACATCGCTCACGGTATACCAGACTGCAATACCGGCGACTAGCCCCACTAAGGACACTGGCAGTGCGAAGAAAAGGAGGTAGTTCCTGAATGGCATTCCCAGACGGAGGAGGGCGATCTCCCATGTGCTGGCCTTGTCCTCCATATGGAATCATTCCTAGTGATTGACTCCCGTCCAGGTCTCCAGTGCGGATGCGAACCTGTCCCATCCCTCTTTGTAGTACACGTCTAGTAAATCGAAAACGTCATCGTAGTGAGTGAGGTCTCTGTCGCACATCCTCTGGATGGCCTCTGTCCTTCTCTGCAACTCATCGTAGATGTCTCGCTTGCTCCGGAATCCCATCCTAGGGGCGATCTTGTTCTCCAGCATATCGGACTGGAACATCCCTCTAAAGTAGACCTCGTCTGCCACTGGATCCCATTCGAACATATTCCTGGTGAGGATACCGTCAGCGGTCTTGTCGAATCCAATCACCTCGCTGACGCCGGTTATCCTCCTGGCTATACCCCCTCCCGGGGCTTCGACCACTTCCTGGAAGATCGCGAAATTCAGGTTGTCGAAGAATCGGGCTGGGACGTTAATCGGGTCTCCTGTGAATCTCTGGATTAGCTTGACGATGTTAGAGGCGTGGAAGGTACCGACCACGGGGTGCCCTGTCTGCATAGCTTGGAAGGCGATTGCTCCTTCTACCCCCCTGATCTCCCCTATGATGATGTATCGGGGCCTGGATCTTAGTGCTGCCTTCAGCAGATCGAACATCTCCACTCTTGAGTCCTCATTCTTTGAGTCCCTGGTGATTAGCCTCTGCCATATTGTGTGAGCCACCTTGACCTCAGGAGTGTCTTCTGCTGTGTATATCTTGACATTGTGATCTATGAATGGGAGTACCGCGTTCAGCGGGGTGGTCTTTCCGGAGGCCGTCTCCCCCGAGACCAGCATGGACATCCCGGACTCCAGACCAAGCCAGATATACGCGGCCATCTGGGCAGATAGTGTCTTCCATTTGATCAACTGGATGATGGATATGGTCTCCTCAGCGAACTTCCTTATCGTGAATGAAGAACCCTGGATAGAGACATCGTCGCTGTAGATTATGTTGATTCTGGAACCATCCAGCAGGGCACCGTCGACGATTGGCTTGCTGTCAGATACTGGCCGACCTATCCTTTCTGACATTGACCTCAGGTACTTGGTGAGAAGCTCCTGATCCCTGAATGCGATATTTGAGGTTAGCATCGGGAAGACCTTGTGATCCATATTTATCCGAGACAGCCCGATCGAGTGAATATCCTCCAGCATCTCGTCGGCTAGAAGTGTCTCTAGCGGGCCGTTGTTGACTAGGTCCCTTACCACCACGTATTTGAGTCGATCGAGTTGTTCTGGTGTGACCTTGATTGGGGCCTCTCCCATGCCTATTAGTTCCCTTGCTTGGTTCACAACTGGATTGGAGAGAAGGGATGATGAAGTGGTGGTGGTCATCTCATCCATCATTTCGTGAATCATTGCGATGAATTCCTCGTCATTGTCGAATCGCTCCTTCTGGGGAGCGTCTCTGAGGAGCCTTTCCACGATACGGTCCCTGATTTCGTCCTCCTCTTCCGTGATTGTTGGCTCTAGCCCAAACCAGAAGGTGTTCCCTGCTCCTTCGGCTCCCTCAGGAGGGGAGTAGACATGTGCGAAGCAAGGAGGCTTTGTGGCGTAAATCAGGTTACGAGGGCTGACGCTCTTCGCATCCCTGTCCAGAGGGCCATAGTAAATAGGCCTGGAGCCGTGCTCTGCCTCGAACTGCTCGACCCATTCGCGGATGTGTGGGTATTCGGCCATGAGGCCACCGAGGTCGCCAGGCTCGATATTGAACTCTGGCTGTTTTCGGTCATCTTCGCTGGACTCTTGCTCGGTAACCATTCAATCAACCTCATGCTACAGCTGTGATATCCACGATGAATCCCATCTCGGGCATAACCTTCCATCCGATTCTCTCAGTCACTGGTCCCGCGGCTCGAAGGAATCGAGTGACGCTGACGGTCCTTACAAGCTGTCCACCAACGACTGCGGTCATCATATCCAGCACGACCTCAGCGGAGTTCTTCATGTCCCTGAGGGTGTGGCTGTCCATCTCGTCGGGATCAATCGTCAATATCAGAGTACGACCCTCTGAGGTGAACTTCCGGAGAATCCTCAAAAGCTCCTTGCTCGACATCTCATCTGGCATCAGCTCTGAGGCCCTGTCAATGATTACCACGTCTGCCTCCTTCGAGGCAGGTGACTCAAGTAGATTCAGCAGGGTTACTGGCTCTTCGGATGGTTCGGCAATGACTCCGAAGCTGGAAATCAAGTGGAATGATCCCTCGTCAATCCTCTTGTCCATGTAGTATCCGATGCTGGACACCTGCTCAAGCCAGCCCCTCGTGGTTAGCTCGGTGGTGTATAGTGAGACTTTGACGTCGTTCGCTGTCATTCCGAATGACATTCGCTGTCCAATGATGCTCTTTCCGGAGCCAATGCCTCCGCAAACGAGCATCAGTGCCCTGTTCGGGATGGCGGTCCCCATGCTCTGCCCCAGGCTGTCCTGGATTACCCCGAACTCGAAATTGTCGACGTTAGCTTGTGACAAGTCTTACTTCCTCCGAAACTGTGTATGCCCCAGCGTAACCCGTTGCGGTCGATACAACCGTTATTGTCATTATTACATCATTGGTACCGGTGTAGCTGAGGGTGTCGCTGGTATCGTCGACTGTGAACTGGACGATCTGCCCTTGGACCCAAGTCGTAGAACCGTCTGCGACTGAGACTGTCATTGGGGTCCCCTCGATGTAGACTCCTATGGTTTCTAGGTCCAATTGCGTCTCGCCGGAATTCTGCATGTACAGTGTTGCCCTCTTCTCTGTGTCATCCCAACCTACATTGCTTGGGTCATTGACTAGGGATGCCCTCGTACGGACGTCCTCAGCCCCCTCCTTGCCCCTATCCTCGATTGCAGAGTCCATGTCTCCCCATGTGTCCAGGAGTACGCCTGACACTAGGCCTGCTACTATCAACCCGGCAATGAGGAGAATGATCTCTGAGGGTCCGTTGGCCATCTCTTCTCACCTCATGAAATTGTTACCGAAACCGCGTCGTTGTAGTCGTATATGGCTAGGAATGCCCTGTCTGGGTCTGCGTCTATAGAGAATCCATGGCTTGCCAGGGATAAAGGAAATGGCTCTGTGGATATCTCCTCACCGGGGAAGAGGTACAGGTTTCCACCGGTATAGTGGTCTGTGAACTGGAATGGTATGCCCTGTTGAACAGGGGAGGTGTCCGAGAGTGTAATCACCACGTGAGACAATTCAACCGTCTCTGAGCCTGTGTTGCTGATGGATATGGTATTCTGGTCCTCGATTGCTGTGATGGTGTAGGTGGCTGTTCCATCAGAGCCATCGGACCCGCAGTCTATCGTCACGACCTCGGCAATGGCGTATCCGTTTCCTGGTACAAGGGTGGCACCGTTGTATCCATCAACTTCACCATCGCCATCGGCATCGAGGATTTCGATNGTTGCCCCAGCGCCAGAGGAGCTGCTGATTAGGTCGCATGTTGTCCCTGAGATGTAGTCGCTGCCCCCGGAGTTTACTCCACCCGTCCAAGAAAGGGTGGAGACTGGCCCCGTTGACTCCTGCTTGTCAGTGACGCTCACTATCACGACCTCGGGGTCGGGTAGCTCGTAATCCGTGTTCTTGATTGACTCGTTGACGCTCTCGACCAGTGTGACAGTTGCCATTCCGAATATCATTATGAAGACGGTGCCGACGACCATCGCAGCTACGCTAGAACCAGCCAATACCCATCCCCCCTAGGGAGTCCCCTGGGCCCTCCAAGCCTCGATCATCGCTGCGAAGGTCAGGAGCGTCCTGTTGTCGACCGTTGGTGCTCCCTCTGACTCTGCCCCGGCCTCTGCCAGCGCGGCAATTGAGCTCAGCGCCTTCTCCTCTGCCGCGGTGATCACTCCCGACTTTGAGGCGGCCTTNAGGAATCCCAGCGAGTCTGCCCCGCTCATGTTGTCGAGCAGAAGGGCCACTATCTTCGTGGGGTCAACTGACGGCCCGTGCATCAAGGCGTCTGCCTCTCCGCTCTTCAGGAAGGGGTTGACGGCCAAGGACTGGGCCTCGTAGAGGTCTAGGAGTCCCGGGCCTCCGGCCTTTCCACCATGGGATAGGGGCCCTTCGCCCTCAGACGCGGGAGAGTCCACGGGTCGGCTAGTGACCTCTCCGTCATCGCCCACGGTGTGTATCACGTCTTGGGAAGCGCCTGCGGAGGCGCTTGCCGCAGATACGGAATCGGCTGCTATCTTCGCTGTCTGCTGGGCGGTCATCTTGATGTTGGCCTCCATNAGGTCCATNGCCGTNTCNAGCCTCTCGAACCTGTCCTTGACCATGTCCACCAGCTCCGGGATCTTGTCCTGCCCCTGGCTCGCCTGAGGGTCACCGAGAACGCCGACCCTGGTCCCGGAAGGGGCGAAAAGCCATGCCTCCAGGTCTGTCGGCCTGAACTCGGTTGGGATGTCCACGTGCTCGACGCTCAGCCTTGCTACCTTGTCCAGCCTGGATGACATCCTGGGGTCGGCATCGGAGGAGCCACTAGAGCCAGACCTGAATTTGTCTAGTAATCCCATTCCAACACCTCATGATCCCACCTCGCAAGGCACCTCTAACCTGTAAGGGTCTCACATCATCGAAGAGCCCNAAGTCAGGGAGTGTACTGTGAACTCCGTCAGGGTCTCTCCGCCGCCGTCAACGACTATTCGCATATTCAGGGTCTCGCCTTGGGTTGCGGTGGTGTCGCAGCCTGGGTTAACGTCGGCCGTGTCCACGTCACCGTCACTGTCCGAGTCCGAGTTTCCTAGGGTAATCGTGCTGTAGTAGGTGTTTCCGGCCGTCAGCTCGGTAGTGGCGGCTATTGGGGTCTCGGTAATTATGCTGGATGCTGGGAGGAGTCCGTCGTCGAAGCCGAGACCCAGTCCAGTGTTTGCGCTGAGATCGCACGTGATGTAGTAGGAGACGTCACCTGGGTAGATGCCGGTTGAACCGGACGATACCCTCCACAAAACGTCGAATGTAGCCACGTGGTCTGTTCCTGATCCCAAGTCGTCACCGGTGGTTCTTATGATCAGGTCTGTGATCGCAACCTTACCTGATATCTGCTGCCTGGTGTCGCTGCTGGTCTGTTCTGCGTTCTGCTGTAGCTCTTCGGCGGTCTTGATGATGATCGTCGAAGCGACTGCGGCCACTAGGATCAGGGCGATGAAGACGATCATCGCACCGATACCGATGGAGCCTTCCTCTCGGTTTCTTTCTACTGTCTGGTATTCTTCGCTCATTGCGTGTTCACCCGTGCCCCCCTGTGAATGCTAATCATTTATGATATTACTGGAAAATGTGCTGGATAATCCAGTTCTGAGCGGTAAATTAGCTACCAATTCCTACTGCTTCTCGTAGGTTCAGTACCTCGATGGGAACGTGAACGACATCCCCTGGTCCGAGGTTCTCCACGAGTGGGAGCCTCATCGTCTCGAAGCCCTCTGGCATCCATGGATCCAACAGGAGCCCCTGCATGGTGTTTGGAGTCCTGTTCTCGACCCGGGTCTGGATCTTGAGGCTACCGTACTCTACGTCGTATCCGGTGGTGATGTTCAGGCTGCTTCCAAGGAGTGCTGTGGATGGGAAGGATCCGGATGGCCTGATCTCGATACCGATCTCGATGAAGCCATCTGGGGGTATCTCGGGGATCTCGCACATCTTCGGAGTGGCAGACCATCCGTACGGTATTGGCGGGGNAAGCCTCATGGTGGAGATGTTGTTCTCCCCGGTGTTCTCAAGTGTGATCACCATCAGGGCGTGGTCCTTGCCCTCTGGCCATGTCGTCCCTATGGAGAGGAAGAAGCTGTTCACGAGGAAGGGGCTGGCAGCCTCGTTGACTGCGACTGGGCCGAGTGCGCTGATTGCGTCCTCGAACGCCTTTGCCGCGGACGAGAGGTCGGAGTCGAGTGCCTCCTTGCCCTGGTTGACCAGCGTGAGTGCGATGTCCTCTATGTCGCTGAGCTCACCCATCTCGTTGAGGTGCCTTCCAAGGGTGTTCAGTGACCTCTCGAGTCCGTCTTTGCCCATCGATGCGACTGCGCCCTCCACGCAATCTGCTGCTGCCCCCCAGTTCCCCTCTCTGAGGTGCTGCAGGCCTAGCATTGTCAGGTCCCAGGCGTTGCGATCGCCCTCTGACATCTGCTCGAGCTCCTCGAGAGATCGCTCTAGCGATGAGAGCGCCCTGTAGAGGTCCATGATCTGGCCTTCTGCCTCTTCGACCTCCTTCGATAGTTCTCTCAGCATCTTTCTGGCGCCGATGGGCCTGTTTGCCCAGATCGCGAACTGGATGTTCTCGGCCTCTTCCTCGATGTAGTCGATCCGCTTGAGAGTGGCCTCGGCCCCTCCCGTCGCGGGTGCCTTCGTCCGTGCCATCTCAGTTCCCACCTCCCGGCTTCTGGCCTGCCCTTCCGAGGATCTTCTTGATTCTGATAGCTCGGAGCTCTATGTCAGCGAGTTCGCTGTAGAGCCTGTCGTAAGAGCTGTCCAGGAATTTCAGGATAACGTGCACTAGGATGGGCGATGCTATCATGAATCCGATTATGGACATCAGCGACGATGCCCCCAGGTCTATGGCTAGGGATGGAGATATCAGTACGAATGGAAGGAAGGCGTAGGGAGAGCAGGAGATGATGGCCCGGAGCTCGTTCCTGGTGTTCCGCTGCTCCTTGTCGTGATCCTCCAACAGTGCCATAGTTCCGATTCTGGCCTTCTTCCTGTCGTCATGGATCGCCTGGAGCTCGCTGGAGGATAGCCATGCTACAAGCCCAGCGAACAAGATGGAGGCTAGAGCGCAGAGGAGTGATAGTATCGTGGAGGCGCCGGTTAGCGAGAGGGCCCCGAATGCCATGGCAGCCACGTACGATGACGCGTGCAGGCGGCTCTCTTGCTCTTCCAGTCCCTGTCTGATGAGCGATACCGCCAGGAGGAGTAGGAGTGCTGCGATTAGAAGCGCGGACGGGAGTTGGAGACCGGATAGTTCGAGGGATGGAGTGGACCATGAGGCAATGGACAGGTCCTCCGTCAGGACGTCATTTTCTACGACGTTGCCGAAGATTCCGCCCATCTGCATTATGATGTCCGGGTAGGTGATGTATGCGGAGCAAGTCAGTGTCTCTGAGGATTTATACCATGGGATTGGGTTTAGTTCCACGGCCCATGAAGCAGTGAAGTTCCCGTTCGCCTCGAGAGCTGGTATCGTGTACGGTGCGAACATGTTCGTCACGTCTGCGTATGGCGTGGAAGAGCAGTCGAGGTTAAGTTGGGATTGTGTCGGCATTACTGCGTATCCTGCGTTTATCACGGTAACGTCGATGAAAGTGCTCTCTCCCTCTACGCCCTCTCCCCTGAATGTTATGCTGTTGACGAGGGGGTCAGTCGATTCTGTCATCCTTAGTTTGACGACCAGATCGGTTGAGTACTCCGTTGTCTTGGGCTCCTCCGGGTGTCTTAGTTGCAGGAAGATGTTCCAACCATCTCCCGCTGCAACCCCGTCCAGCTGCTTCTCGGGGATAATTACCTGGAGTATGATGGTCCCCCCGTGAGCTGGGTCTGGGCTCCCTCCCTCATAGGGAGTGGTAGCGTCGAGTTCCCAAGCCGAGTTGCATGTCTCCCTTGTATCATCATCAGCTAAGATTCCTTTTCCATCAACATCTGCTAGTTCACACCTAGCAGAACGTGCATCGACGTCGTGGTCGATGTATAGCCACCAGTGAACCTTGGGGTAGCTGTTTGAGTCCACGAGGCGCTCTGGGGGGTCTGCTATAGCGTCATAGGGGTCCTTGTCCCCGTTCATTGCCAGTGTGTAGGATCTTGGGTCGAATGAGCTGTCTCGGTAGTTTATGTCCACCCATGGTATCTCTATCTGCCTGCAATTCGGGTCATCGTTGTTTTCGCACTGGTACTGGCCGGCGGCGTCGGCGCTCAGGGTGTAAATGTCATCGGTCTGGGCTCTGACGACGGTGATCGGGAAGGAGTTCTGCTGGGTTTCCATTGCAGCGTCCACTGGTACTCTCTTCAGGATGAACGTTCCTTGCTCGCCCATGATCGTGTCATTGTGTGTCATTCCGAATTCGAAGCTGATTGAGCTGGTCTGCCCAACTTGCAGGTACAGATTTGTAGAGCCTAGCGAGTTTCGGACTTCGAACCTATCTGGCTTCGAGTCGTCCTGTTCCATGTCTATGGTTTCCCACTGTATGGTTAGGTCGATTGGTGCGTTGCCCTTGTTCTCCATTTCGAATTCGATTGACCTGTCCACTCCGGGGACTATTGCTATCCTCTGCGGGGACTTGGTCAATTCTACATCGAAGACGGGGAGGACCTTGACTTTGAGCGTCGAAGTCCCAGCAGGTACGCCCCCGCCAATTGCGACCCTCTCAGACAGTGGAACGGGCTGAGCCACTCCATCGACCATTCTTGTTGCAGGCCATGTGGGGAACGGGTCTGTGATGTTTACCGCTCTCATGGTGAGGTTGTGGATCACGTCGGCTACGAGAATCTGATCCCCGTCCCTGAGAGGGGGGAGTGTGATGCTTAGGAGTACGGTACGAGACTCATACTGGTCAAGTGAGAATCCGGATTCGTTGACCTGGTAAGACCAGTTGGTCATTCCCTCTGGGAAGGTCACCGTCAGGTTCAGTGTCTCCATGAGGTTGCCGTCGTTCCGTAAAACTACCTCTAGGTCGACGGTGTTCCCCGGAGCTGCACTCACATCGGTGGTAGATATGAATAGTATTGCATGATCAGGGGCAACTTGCACCTTCCATTCGCTTGAAGACATCAAATCGCCATCGTAGGACGCATTCAGGAAGAATCTCTGGTCTTCATCGGCTCTCGAGTCCTCTCCTGCAGTGGAGTAAATCCTGACAATTCCCTGCGAGCCTGCTGGTACCAACAGTGTGGATTCGGTCACACAGGGCTGCATTTCCTCAGAGAAGCAGACCCTGATCTTGTCTGCATCGAGATTGTCCAAGGATAAGTTGTAGGTTATGTTCTTGTTTCCGGTGTTATTGAGCAGGGCAATCAGGGTTTTCTGACCGACTCTGCTGTCGAGTGAGGGGGAAGGGGTGATTACTGCGGTGGAAGAAGGGGGGTAGAGTTCCGCCGAGATGACTTCGGTGAGGGTGAAGAGGGCTGGGGCATATGCGAGCAGTTCTCCAGTTTCCGTGGAGTTGGCGTAGACCCAGACCTGATGCGTCTCATCCGCCCTTGCAGAGGCCGGAGGAGTGGCTGTGACCGTTATTGTCCGCTGGTTCTGGGTTGATGAGCCATCGTTGTACAGATTCGTCATGGAAGGTACGAGGTTCGCCGCGGTGGACCCCAGGGTGATGGTCCATCCAGGCTTAGGGACGTACCCGATGGTGAAGTTTGCTGGGTCGTTTCCCGTGTTTTCCAAAACCACCTCAGAGGATATGGCGGTTCCAGGGTCCCCATTGGCTGCCCCTGAGGAAGTCAGCTCTGCTGACCAGAGTTCAGCTATTGACATGGAAACCGTGGCTGTGGCATTACGGGAAATTGCCCCGGAGAAAGCAGCCCAAGATGATGTCGCCATGAACGAGAAGTTGAGGTGACCCGCCGATGGGTATTGGAAATCTGGAGTGGGGCCGAAGCTCAGTCCTACCATGCCGTATCCGGTCTCTCCTGGCAGAAGTTCCAAGGTCGAGGCGGAGGAAGAGGACGAGGTCTGGACCGTAGCCGTCCAACGCGAATTTTCAATGAGACTGGAGCCAGCTGGGGTGTTCTGAAGGAAGACCTTCCCATTGCTGCATGTGGATTGTTTCCAAGGGCTGCCAGATGCAGCAGTGGTAGGCGCAAGGGAGGTACAAGGCATGGCACTGAGGGATACTTGGGCCAGGGTGTTGCTTGAGCCGAGATTGTGAACTATCGTCACTTCGAAGCCGACGAACCTGTCTGTATTACCCCCGATGATGTCATTCACTGTGATATCGTCGATTTCACTGGTCACGGAGATGTCCAACTCAACAATGCTGTCTATCAATAGCGTCGTCTGGTTGACCGCTGGGACTCCTCCCTGCAGTGGGATTGCTTGGACCATCAGGTCCACTCGCTCTATGGAAGAGACCTTCCAGGAGGGGTTCAGTGGCATCTCTAGCTCCGGGGTGGTGATTGTTACGGGAAGTGTCCTGGTCTCGTTTGGCAGCATCACGTCGGTGATTGTGACAGGTGAGTCTATGATCCAGTACGGCACCGATTCCGTCGCTCCGACATCTATCTGATACTGGGCTGGCGCGGTACCGGTGTTCATCAGGGTGTATTGCAGGGTTCTGGGGGAACCGGGGGTGATGTTCGCGAAATTCTCTCCCATCGAATGGCTGTGGTTTTGGAAAATCTCCGCGCTGAATGTACCTCCTGCCATGACCATTGTGCTGGCTGAGAGGACGTAACCCGCAGTGTCGCTCTGAATTGTCAAGGTCACAATCACGGCGTCTCCATTGGCGGCATCTGCGGGAACTTCGACAGGGATCTGAATTGCATGGGTTTGTTGGGCGCCTACATTCAGAAGGTTGGTGGAGTCATGTATCTGGTCCGTGATATTCACCCAGTAGTTAGCGGGGTCGGAGTTGTTGCTCTGTGTCACGGTGAAGTTGTCTTCAACGGTTCCAGAGTTCTGCAATATGAAATTCAGAGTGGTCTGCGAGCCGGGGTCGACGTTCCGGTTGTTGGCTGGTATTAGAGATGCCCTCAGGGCTACGAAGCTCACTATTCTGGAGTCGATTGTGACCGAGCCCTGNGTAGAGCCCGACACAAGTATGCTACCACTCAGGGTGTAATCCCCTTCCAGGCCGGAGCCATCGAAAGATATCGTGATGTTAGCAGGGGTTGGAGGATTTGCAAGGCTTCCGGGAAGCAATTCCTCTGTACTCGAGGAGAGGGAAACGCTCGAACCGCCCAGCGACGGAGTTAGTGTTAACTGGGCTGTGACGTCGACTGGTTGATTGCCCGTATTGACCACGGTAATTGCTCCTTCCCAGAGTGCTCTCGCTAGTGAAGATCCATCGGATGGTAGGGAGTCTGCGATGTCTGAGGCAGACTCCACCTCCGCGATGCTTACGCCTGATAGAGACATCTGGTTATTGCTCGAGTCGGAGTCGGAAGAGGATGATGACGGGGCCCATTCCGCAGTTATCTCGTATCCTGTTCCGGAAAGTGAAGTGGCGTCCCAGTACATCAGGCTGTTTACCTGTCCTCCAGGAGTGATGGTGGCGTACCTGATGTCAACGAGGACCCCGTCAACCTTGAGGGTGACATTACCTTCGGCAGTAGACCCGCCCTGATTGGTGGTCCCGACTACAATCGTGTGATCAACAGGAGCCAGTGTAGGGGTTCCTCCAACAATAGCGGAGGGAGTGGTAACGTCTAGATCGGTTACTACCACATCTGGGCCCATTTGACGAGTTGAGCTTTGCATTGGGTTCTCTTCGTCTGTGGCAACGGGAATACCAGCGAGCAGGGGGGAGAGGAAAAGTAGAGCGACTAGAACCGTGGCCTTGCTAGCCGTTTTAGTTGTCCTATGTAGGTTTCTTGAGGATTCTTGACTGGAATGTTTCGCCATCGCTTCCGCTCCCCTCCTCGTAGAGGAGACTAACCCTCATTATGAAACAACCGGAGGAAATAATCGCACTTCTTGGTTGGTCTGGGTTGCAACCGATGTTATGAAAAGTCACTGCTCAGGTTCGGTCACGTGGCGGACGCTGTATCCCTCGTTGTCATCGGTCTTATTCTGATGGCGACCTTCAATGGCTTGTTTCGAATTTTGCGTTCGCAAAATAGGAGGACAATACTTCCTTCTACAAGGAGGAACGTCCCAGAGGAGGTTCTCGCAGGATCTACATCTAGAAGGAGAAGGGGGAGGGGGAGGGATCGTTCTGGAACTCCAACCGTATCCGGTTCACTAGGTGAGGGCTCGGAGGCAATTGGTGCCGGAGTGCAGGAAGCAGAGATATCAGAAAAGGGCGCTTCTGCACTGGAGAAGAGGCTCGAGAGGGAAGGAGCAAAGAGGGGTTCTGTCCAGATCAGTCTGATGTGGGATAATTGGAATGATCTCGACCTACATGTAATCACGCCATCTGGGGAGCACATCTATCACGATAACAGGACATCAAATTGCGGTGGCGAGCTAGATGTAGACATGAACTTCAAGCCTACCTCGAAATCCCCAGTTGAGAATATTGTCTGGACAAAAACCCCTCCTCCAGGAGTCTACAGAGTCGGAGTCAGGCACTATAAAATCCATACAAAGGGATTGTTCTCATGGGTGCCTCTCCTAAGGAGAATACACAATAAGAACGAGACAGATTTCACGGTCAGCCTAACAATTGGTGAGAGCAAACGGTTCTATGAGGGGGCTCTAGTCAAGAGTAATGACCTTCAATTCGTCGC
>FUFK010042665.1_pt1 | contig 14277 bp, 23 predicted proteins | sample 1021851 | NCBI WGS metagenome assembly FUFK01 (sample SAMEA51879418, study PRJEB19060) | metagenome | reverse complement strand
GGGTCAAGTACAAAGACAGACACAACATGGGTTATTCGTGGTGGCGATGGGATGACAAAGAGGCTTTTGTCGAAGATGTATTGAAAGCTGATGAACACCCTGCTCTACCATGTATTGCTAGGTACTTTGTCATACAGAGTGATCTAAGGTTCACCAATGCAAAACACAATGACTATGGACGTATTGAAATTTGTCCAAAGAGAGTGCGCTCACAGTACAACACGTTTATGAATACAATTCTCAATCTGACTAGAACAACTGGTCATAGTAGGGTGGTGAAGAGATGAGTATCCAAGACGAGTTCAAACTTAAACCTATACGCAGGGCATCTTATAGCCCCAACATCAGAAACATTACCAAAACGAGTAAAGGTGTGGTAGTCAACAAGGCTACCACCCGTAATGATCTGAGCAAGAGAGATAAACATCTGGCAACTGTTGGCAAGAGAAAGGAGAAAGCCGACAGACTACTAAAGATACGTGAAGACGTTATGACGTGGACAGTACGTGAAGTGTTCGAGTATCTAAACCAACAACAACACAAGCAATCTTTGACGGTTGCCAATATCGTAAACAATATATGTAAACTAAAGATGGAGGACGAGTAGTGGGATATAGAAGCGACTTAATTATTACACACGCATTTACGAGTGAGGAGCAAATGAAAGAGGTGCTAGCATCTTTTTGCGTGGACAAAAGATTTGCGGAGTATGATATTGTAAATGTCATGCACGTAGGTAAAGAATGCACAAGTGACAACAAATGGACTTTCTTTGTAATGTTCAAGATAGAGTCATGGAAGTGGTACGAAGACAGTATAATTGACTTGGCTTATGCCGATGTCGCTTGCGTCAACCATTTCCTAACTTTGTGCAAACAATTCAATGAGCAACGAGGCTTTCCTTTTGGTTACAAGTTTTTCCGTGTTGGCGAAGACTATGAGGACATAGAAGAACGAGAGGACAGTTCCAAATGCCAAGAGGGTGAAAGGTTAGAGGACTTTCTAGCAAGCAACGTGTTTGTGTCCAGAGCCATTGACCACACTCTTCACAACCTCAAAACATTAAAGGAGTATTCACGTGAAACACTATCACAAGAAAGCACTGTATAACGTGTTACAGTATATTACTGAGAATGGGGACGAGACTAGTCACGTCTGTAAAAACCCTTGGGAGTGCGATCACATAAGTCACGATGTACATACATTGCAGGACTTATTGGACAACCCCCAGAACATCGAAGAAACTCTAACTTTTATAAGAAAGGAAGGCCTATAATGGTAGAAAAAATGACAACAGAGTTTTGTAGCAACAACTACAGAAAAGAACCAGTAAACAAACTTCAAAAGTTGAAAGAGGATGTAGGACACGTTGCTAGCATCTCAACCACCGAGGGGGATATATCTGATGAGGATATATCTTACACTGTCAAAGAAATAATGCTTTGCAAACTTGCGGTTGAGATTTCTAGAAAGATGCGTGGTATCCAGTTTACATGGAAGAATAGAGGTAACAACAATCCTATGCTTTGGTGTTACTATGATGACATGGCTTTTACAATGGGGTTCATTGGTTATGGCGACTTCAATACTCACGTTGCCTCTGAAGAACCAGAGTATGTTGTTTATTCACACACAATAGAAAACAACAAGTACGCATCCTACAGTGATCCGCATCGTATGGTAAAAACTATTCATATGAACAAAGCGGTAAAGAATGCTTGTAGATACTTACGCAATGGCACACCATATGATGTAGCTATGATTGAAGTATACAGAGCCAAGAGAAACTTTGACGATATAGGTAGTAAGTTATTTAGTACGAAGAGTAATGTCTTCAATAACTTGTTTACACATGAAAAGATGTTTCTTGAGTTTAAACATCTCCTCGAACAAGGACACACTTTTGTTGATCCAAAGAACCAAGCCTTGGCAGAAGATTTTGTCAAGGTAGCCCAAGAGGAAAAGGAACGTCAAAAGCTAGAACTTAACTTATATCATGTTAGGGTGTATATGGATGGTGACGTGCAAATGTTTGATGTCATCCCTATGCATGACGTACAGAGAGACCCTTGGAACTCTATGTTGCCTGACAGTATGAAGACGTACACAAGTGACACGTTACCAGAGGATATCATGGGCAAAGTTTCTGTTATGTCTATGGTGGACGAAGAAAGCTATGTCGATGGTGTTGGGTACAAAGATAGAGGTGGTAACTTTTATGTATCACAATAGTCCACCAGAGGGTGTAGTATATCACGTTAGCATACCTAAAGATAGAAAATACATTAATGTGATATGTATTGGTATGGAATGTGTTGACAACACATTAAAAGGGTGTTACCACTGTTTGAACGACCTGCCCAGTTGGGTTCAAGGTAAGATTGCGATCTTGACTTTGTGCGAAGATGGGCAGGATGTGAGAAAAGTGGGAAAGAGGATAAACGACATGACATTCTGGATTTACGGCTAGCTACCGACTGACGACCCACTTGGCTACGGCTGAGTGGGTTTGATGCCAGTTCTTGTGTCTGATGGGAGGATAAATGCAAGAAATACCTGCGGATTTAGTAGTTTTTATGAGAGAGTATGGTATACTAGAAGAGGCTTTACCTAAAGAAGAAATTAGTGATAAGCTAGAATATGAGGTTTGGTTACCCAAACACGTTGACGAGGAAGTACCATTTTAAAAGGGAGAACAATTATGGCTCAAAAACCAGAGGCTAAAGTTAAGAAAAAAGTTGTAGAGAAACTAAAAAACATGGGTGCATACTACTTTTACCCAGTTACTGGAGGGTATGGTGGTAGCGGTGTGCCAGATATAATAGCTTGTTATGAGGGATATTTTGTTGGGATTGAATGTAAAGCTGGAAACAATAAACCAACCCCTTTACAACAAAAAAACTTAAGAGACATAAGCAAATGTGGTGGTCTATCAATGGTAGTAAATGAGAGCAATGTGCATACCATTGTAGATGAGATTATAGGTTTCTGTGCAGGTAACAAATTATCAGTAGATTATGAAAACATTTATAAACAAATGCAGTAGCAACGAGTTACAACGAACACATTTAGTGTTGTTTAGTGTTCGTTGGGAGGATAAGCAATGAGAGTCCTTGGTCATAAAATATCCATTGCAACAAGGGGCAAATTTTTTGGTAGTGGTCTACTCCATGACCTCCTTTCTTTTGTTGACCTTGTCGTAGAAAGTACGAGACACTTAGACCCTCCTTGTTGGTGCAAGGGGGGCAACTTATGATTTCGGATGATGAAATAGAAGAGGCTTTAGAGCTACAACTTGCTGAAGAATTTGAGATGTATAAAACACGTCATAAAAAGATGGGTGCGCAATCTTGTGAGGGCATAGACGATTCATGGTTAAAAAGGTTAGATTCATTGGAATTTTTTGATGGGTTTGGTTTTATTAAAAATTGGTTAGAAGATAAGAGAGATTTTTAAAATGGGAAAAAGTAGAGACGACATATTGCAAGAAGCAATGAGCCTTATAAATGGAGATAGAGCCAAGGACTATGGAGATGCTTATGTTAATCATGAACGTATCGCTAGATTGTGGAGTGTCATCCTTGAGAGAGATATTACAGCCTCACAAGTTATTATGTGTATGGTAGCTATGAAGTTGGCTAGACTAATCCATTCGGATAAAGATGATTCGTGGGTGGATATATGTGGTTATGGAGCATTAGGAGGAGAGTTTTATGATAAGTCAAATAGTTAGATGTCCTAGATGTGGACAAGAAACTAGTATGATACCCATACATGGACACTATCAATGTGCCATTTGTATGAGTGTAGTTGACGATTGCTGTAATGGCTTAACTTGTCAACAAATGCAAACCCCAAGCGAGGAGAAAATATATGAGAAAGAAGATTGAAGACTACGAGAAAGCATTTGGTGAGGGAACTAAATGGGATTTCGATTATGGTAAACTCATTATTATAGCTTTATTAATTTATATAGCTTTCTTTAAAGAGTATATCTAATGAACCTAATAACTTTAGACTTTGAGACCTTTTACGATAAAAAGTATTCACTAAAAAAGGTGACAACTGAGGAGTACATACGTAGTCCTTATTTTGAAGTTATAGGTTTAGGTATAAAGTTAAACAATGAAGAGACCCAATGGGCAAGTGGCACACATGAACAAGTCAAGAGGTATTTACTTACCTTTCCCTGGGGATCTAGTGTCCTCAATGCACATAATACAATGTTCGATGGTGCAATTCTCCATTGGGTTTTTGGTATACAACCTAAACTATTTACCGATACATTATGTATGTCCAGAGCTTTACATGGGGTGGAGCAAAGCTCTAGCCTTGAAGCATTAGCCACACGATATGATATTGGTGTCAAAGGTAAAGAAATATTAAACACAGTTGGTAAACACAGAAAAGACTTTACACCAGAAGAACTGTCTAAGTTTGGTGACTACTGTATCAATGACGTAGATTTAACTTTTGAATTATTTAAAAGAATGGGAAGAAACTTTCCTAAAAAAGAACTTAAACTAATAGATACTACACTACGTATGTTTATAAACCCTGTCCTAGATCTAGATCTCGATCTACTTGAGCAACATCTTAGTGAAACACGTCAACGTAAGGAAGCTTTGTTAGAGGGCCCGCAAACGAGTCGTGATGATCTATTAAGTAATCTAAAGTTTGCAGACTTACTAAAAAATTTAGGAGTAGAACCACCAACTAAAATAAGTCCTATAACTGGTAAAGAAACTTTGGCTTTGGCAAAAGCAGATGAAGAGTTTAAAAAACTATGTCAACACCCCGATGAAAAGGTAAGAGCATTAGTGAATGCAAGGCTTGGGGTTAAAAGCACATTAGAAGAAACAAGAACTCAAAGATTTATAGATATTAGTAAACGTGGACTATTGCCAGTACCCATAAGATATTACTCTGCTCATACTGGTAGGTGGGGCGGTGACGATAAGATTAACTTACAAAACTTACCAAGTCGTGGAGCAGATGGCAAAAAATTAAAACGTGGTATCATTGCTCCAGAGGGGCATATGTTAGTAGAGGCAGATTCATCACAAATAGAAGCGCGGGTACTTTCTTGGCTAGCAGAAGAAAACGAGTTAACACAAGCATTTAGAAATGGTGATGACGTATATAAAAAGATGGCATCTGTTATATATGGTATAGATGAAGACAAGATAAGTAAGGATGAACGCTTTGTAGGTAAAACTACTATATTGGGCGCAGGGTATGGTATGGGTGCAATTAAATTTCAGAACCAACTAAAACAATTTGATTTTGATATGCAGATTGATGAGGCTAGGCGTGTGATTAAAGTTTATAGAGATACCTATTGGCGTATAAATAAACTGTGGCGTTGCGCACAACATTACTTACAAAGTGCTTATAATAAAGAAGACAAACCTTTTGGACTGCACGGTGTACTAAAAGTAGAACAAGGTAAGATAAGATTACCCTCTGGACTACATCTACATTATGATGGATTGACAGCAACAAAAACAGATATGGGTTTTGAGTACAGCTACAAAACACGTAAAGGTATGACACGTATATATGGCGGAAAGATTATAGAGAACGTATGCCAAGCCATAGCACGTTGTATAATTGGAGAACAAATGTTAGAAATAGCTAAGAAATATAGAGTAGTGTTAACTGTTCACGATAGTATTGTTTGTTGTGTGCCAGAAGAACAAGTAGAAGAAGCACAAAAATATGTAGAACAATGTATGCGATGGACACCCACATGGGCAGGAGGACTACCAGTGGATTGTGAATCTGGAATAGGAAAATCATATGGAGATTGCGAGTGAGTGTAACCCCTTGGTCATTTAGTAGATTAAAAGCATTTGAACAATGCCCCAAACAATTTTTTCATCTAAAGATAGCAAAAGATTATAAAGAAAGAGTATCAGAAGCAATGCGATATGGTACAGAAGCCCACCGTGTAGCTGAATATTTTATACGAGATGGATCACCTATACCACCAAAGTTTTCGTATATGCAAAAAGTATTAAATGCTCTGAATAATAAGCAAGGTATCAAGTTTACAGAAATGAGGTTAGGCCTGACAGTAGATCTAAAGCCTTGTAAGTTTGGTTCTCAAGACGCTTGGTGGCGTGGTATTGTAGACTTAGTTATTATAAGAGATGATAAGGCATGGATAATAGATTACAAAACAGGGAAGAACCCTCAGAATGCAGACACAGGACAACTGGAACTTATGGCTCTTGCTGTATTTGAATATTTTCCCGAGGTAGATAAAATTCATGCGGGTCTTTTGTTTACAGTCAAAAAAATATTTATTAAAGAAAGTTACAAAAGAGAAGAAATTAGTGTATTATGGGAAAAGTGGAGAAGTAGACATAACAGAATGAAAGTGGCATTGCATACTAATACATGGAATCCACATCCAAGTGGTTTATGCTATCGTCACTGTCCTGTAGTAGAATGTGTTTACAATGGAGCAAATAAATAATGTTGGTAGAATTGGACGAAAAACAAATACAATTAATATTACAAACTCTGAATTTTAAATTGGATCAGAAGATACCAATGCCAGAAGAAGACATAGCAGAGTTAGATAAAGTGCAAGTAAAATTATATGAAACAGTACAAAGACATAATAGGAGATACTGATGCCCTATACTAAGTCACCGAGACCTTATAAAAAAGAATATAAAAAACAGAAAGCCAGAGGAGAACATTCTGATAGAATGGAAAGGCAGAGGGCAAGACGTGCATATGATAAAAAAGGTATAAGCCGTAAGGGTAAGGATGTATCACACAAAAAAATGTTAAGTCGAGGAGGTTCTAATAAAGATGGTACTATTTTAGAAAGTCCATCTAAGAACAGGAGTAGGAACGGCAAAAAAGCCAAAAAATAAGGGAGAATAATGTGGAGATAATTGACAACAAGAGTTTGTTGTTACGGTTACGTGACCCCAAAAGAGTTATAAATTATATAACCAGTAGCAGAGAGCTTTCAAAAAACGAAGTAATGGTAGACTGGAAACTACCCGAAGCTACCATACTTAACGCCTTAAATATAAACGTACCATCACCAATATGTGGACAGTACGCGTGGCCAGGTAAAACTCCATTCAAACATCAAATACATACGGCATCATTTCTAACTCTACATAAAAAAGCTTTTTGTTTTAACGAACAAGGTACAGGGAAAACAGCTAGCGCCATATGGGCATCTGACTACCTTATGAACTTGGGTGTAGTAGAACGCGTGTTAATTATCTGCCCTTTATCTATTATGGATAGCGCATGGAGAGAAGATCTTTTTGAATTTGCCCCTCACAGAACGGTTGCCATAGCACATGGTTCAGCTAAAAAAAGAAAAGAAATCATAAAGTCAAGAAAAGAATTTACAATTATTAACTATGATGGGGTTGCCATAGTTATAGATGATTTGGTAAAATGTAATTACGATCTGGTGATAGTGGACGAAGCAACTCATTATAAAAATGCACAAACGACCAGATGGAAAAAACTAAATCGTATAGTTAAGGATTGCGATCCTTGGCTGTGGATGATGACAGGAACACCTGCTTCCCAAAGTCCAGTAGATGCATTTGGGTTGGCTAAACTTGTGAACCCAAAAAACATACCTTCTTTTTTTAGTACGTTCAAAGAGCAAGTTTTGTTCAGAGTATCTCAATTTACTTGGAAACCAAGAGAAAATGCGGTTGACATAGTGCATAAAGCTTTACAACCTGCGATAAGATTTACAAAGAAAGAATGTTTAGACTTACCAGAGATGGTATATGTCAAGAGAAAAGTTGAATTAACACCCCAACAAAGTAGATATTATAAACGACTAAAAGATCAAATGGTCATGAGTGTGCTAGGTGAAGAGATCAGCGCGGTAAATGCAGCTGTACACCTAAACAAGTTATTACAAATATCAGCAGGTGGGGTCTATACGGACAGTGGAGAAGCCATAGCATTTGATATAACTAACCGATACAAAGTGTTAAAAGAAGTCATAAATGAATCTAGCCAGAAAGTTTTAGTGTTTGTTCCTTTCAAGCACGTCATACAAATTGTAAGAGATGCATTGATAAAAGATAACATAACTACAGAAGTTATAGATGGTTCAGTATCCTCAACAAAAAGAACTGACATATTTAAGAAGTTTCAGACTAATCCTGACCCACAGGTACTCGTGATACAACCACAAGCAGCTGCACACGGTGTCACGTTAACACAAGCTAGCACAATCGTATGGTGGGGACCTACGAGTAGCTTAGAAACATACTCTCAAGCTAATGCACGTATACATAGGAGTGGGCAAACACATAAGTGTACTGTAGTACAGTTAGTAGGTTCTAACGCGGAGAAACACGTTTACAAACTTTTAGATAACAGAATACACATACACACAAAAATTATAGATTTATACAAAGAAATACTTGACTAGCATATATAATGTTATTATATGTTATGTATAAAGCGAGGGAATTAATATGGATATAGCAAAATTAGTAAAGGCGTATATAAAAATACGAGACGAGCGTTCTGCGTTAAAAGCAGATTATGCTGAACAAGATTCAAATCTATTACGTCAATTAGATAAAATAAAAGAAGCAATCAGTGAATACTCTGAGATAAACAATCTTGAGAGTGCGAGGACTTCCGAGGGCACTTTTATTAGAACAACTAAAACTAAGTATTGGACTAGCGATTGGGAAGCTATGTACAAATTTGTTATTGACAATAAAGTTCCAGAGTTTTTTGATAAACGTCTTAACCAAACTAATGTAAGACATTTTTTAGAAGAAAACCCCGACAAGTTTCCAGAGGGTCTTAACACCGAAAAGGAACACGTCATATCTGTGAGGAAAAAGAAATGAACGAAAATGAAGCGTACGTACCCATAGAGGTAATAGCAAAGCATTTATCTGTGTCTATTTCTACCATACGTGTTTGGGTTAGGCAGGGAATAATTCCTACTGACACATATATAAAAATTGGTAGTACATACAGATTTAAGCCAAGCTCTGTAGTTGATGCATTGCACAAAGCAATGGGAGAAGACTACAAACCTATCAAAAAAGCCTTAAAAGATGAGGTTGACAATAAAGTTCCAGTCGTAGATAGGGTGCATGAAGACCAATTAGAATTTGATTTTGATGAGGATAGATAGGAGAGAAGAATGACAGAAAACTATAAAATAAAAAACGTTGAGGCTCTGTGGCCTAGAATAAACACTACATATAAATTTGATGTATCTGAAAATAAATCAGTTCCTTGTAGTGCTTTAGATGATGGCGCAGAATATAGTCTACAATTTAAAATGAAAGAGGATACTGCAAAATCTTTGTATAAAGAAATGAGTTCTATGTACAAGACTAAAAAACAAAAGGGGTGGCCAGAAAAATTGACTTTTCCTTTTGAAAAAGATGATGATGGTATATATGTAGGAAAAGCCAAGCTAAAAGGAGCTTACGGCACTGAACCCACAAGAAAACCAACACATTATGATGCTAAAGGTAATAGGTTAGATGGTGATTTTAGACTAACTACTGGAAGCACAATTAATTTACTTGTATCTTTCTATCCTTGGAGTATGCGAGGTGTGGGAGGGGTATCTCTAAGGTTACGTGCCGTGCAAGTATTAAAGTACATTCCTATGGAAGAACCTTCTCCATTCGAGGAGGAAGAGGGTTTCGACTCTTCAACTGAAACTGATAATGAATTTAGTTCGGTTGACTCAGCCATGGTTGAGGAGGAAGTCGAAGAGCCAAAGAAACTTGTTAAGAAGTCTGCACCTCCAACCACCCAGCAGACAGATGACGAGTTAAGTTCTATTGTCGATAAATGGGATGATTAATTAGACGGTAGAACTTCATCGTGGCTAGAGATTAATGTACAATAACTTGTTCTACTGGGCCTGCTGTAGAACCAATCTCGAAAAGGCATTGCACCGCCCCGCCACGATGTCTTTCCAAAGGGTGGTATTATGGAAACAAAACAATTTTTAGAGAATATATTAAGTCCAGATGGACACTACTGTGTGTTAGGATACAGTGGTAAAAAGATAGTACAGAAATTTTTTTCTTCTATTGATGAAGTTATAAACACTGCTATCAACATGGATTCTAACAAACTAAATACTTTTTTTGGGTTGGCATCTTTTAAGACTGGTGGTTCTAGAAAAGTAGACAATATACAATATTTAAAATCTTTCTTCTTAGATTTAGATTGTGGTGCGTCAAAAGACTATCCAAATAAGGTAGAAGCATTAGATGCTTTACGTGAGTTTTGTGGTAAAACTACTTTACCTAAACCTATAATAGTAAATTCTGGTAATGGTATACATTGTTATTGGGCATTAGAAACCTCTGTTACCTATAAAGAATGGTTTCCAGTAGCGGAAAAATTAAAAGCGGTATGTGCAACGCACGGATTACTGGCAGACCCTGCTGTAACTTCTGATGGAGCTAGAATATTACGTGTGCCTACAACTCATAATCATAAATCTGATACTCCACTAGAAGTAAATATTTTAAGTAGTAAGATAGACCTAATATCTTTAGATAATTTCTCTAGTTTATTGGGAGATATAGAGGATAAAGAACCCCCTGCCAAAAGTGCTATATCAGATAAGATGAGTGACAATTTAGAAAACTACTTTAAAAAAATTGTAGAAAAAACCGCAAAGGGTAATGGGTGTGAACAAATAAAATATATAATGACAAACCAAGAAGAGATAAATGAACCTCTCTGGAGGGCAGGTTTGTCCATAGCTAAATTCTGTGTAGATGGAGAAAAAGCATCTTTTCTTATATCTAAAAACCACCCAGACTATTCTGAACAAAATACAATAGATAAAATGGAGCGTATAAAAGCTCCTTACTGGTGTACTACGTTTGATGAACACAATCCAGATGTATGTCCAAGTTGTCCGTTTTGGGGGAAGATAAAGAGTCCTATAGTGCTAGGGTGTAAAGTAAAGGAAGACGTTGAAGAATTTAATGAAATCAATGATATACCTAAATACCCTAACCCTTATTTTAGAGGGGCAAATGGTGGAGTATATGTTAGGTACTCCGATGCAGATGGAGAACCTCAAGACAAAATGATATACCATAACGACTTATATGTTGTTAGTAGACTTACAGATCCTGAAACAGGAGAGGGTATCGTAATGCGTCTACACCTACCAAGAGATGGGATTAGAGAGTTTACAGTTCCCTTAACTGCTGTAACATCAAAGGAGGAATTTAGAAAATATATGTCCATGCAAGGCGTGGCAGTAACAAGAATGGATCAAATTATGACGTACACTACGGCTTGGGTTAACGAGTTACAATTAAGAGGTGAAGCTGATATAGCACACAAACAATATGGTTGGGTAGATAGTACACACAAATCTTTTATACTTGGTAGGGAAGAAATAACTAAAGATGGTGTAAAATCTAATCCTCCATCGACACATACCCTTAGTACAATAGATAGCTTTGAACCAAAAGGCACTATTGATAATTGGAAGAGGGCAATGGAGTTTTATAATAGAGATGATTTTGAGTTACACCAATTAGTAGTCGGAGCTTCTTTTGGTTCTCCTCTTGTATCATTCACTACAGTGCATTGTGGTTGTTTGAACCTTAACGGTGAAACAGGGATAGGAAAAACAGCTGTACAACACTCTGGTATATCAGTGTGGGGTAACCCTAAAGAATTGATATTAGAAGAACAAGACACACCCGCATCTAAGATGAACCGAGGGGAAGTATATCATAACTTACCATTATTCTTAGACGAATTAACAAACGAAGAACCAAAAGACTTAAGTGATCTTGCATACAGACTTACTGGTGGTAGACAAAGAAATCGTATGATGGGTGGTTCTAACGTAGAGCGGTACAGAGGAGATCCTTGGCAACTACTGGCGGTAACCAGTGCCAACGCAAACCTCGTGGAAAAAATAAGTTTGTTGAAAGTAATGCCAAAAGCAGAAGCACAAAGAATTTTAGAGTGTAAAACAAAAGAGATGAGATTCGAGACAAAAGAAGAAACCGATGAGTTTAATTTGTTGATGTTAAATAATTATGGACACGCGGGTAGAATATACATCAAATCAATATTGAATGATATAGAGGGCGTAAAAAAATTATTAAAAGAAGTACAAATTAAGATAGACACTACGGCAGGACTTACCGCAAAAAATAGGTTTTGGTCTGCATTTATGGCTTGTTCTATGACAGGTATACTCTTGGCAAAGAAAGCAGGGTTATTAAATTATGATACTAAAAAGTTATTTTCGTTTGTAATTGATCTACTAAAAAAGAACCTAAACGCTAGTAACGATATGGGTTCATCAGTGACAGAGTTACTAAACGATTACATACATGAACATTATAGTAATGTATTGTGGATAAAAAGCACCGATGATGCTAGGACAGATTCTCTTGTTATACCAGAAGCGTATCCAAAAGTTAGGTTAATTGCTAGGTATGAAACAGATTTAAAACGTGCATACCTATTACCAAAACCTTTGAAAAGATGGTGTGGTGTACAACAAATAGATTACAGTTCGTTTATACAAGATTTAAAAACAAAACTAAACGCCAAGAGTGGCACAGTTCGTTTGAGTAAAGGAACACACTTAAACTTACCTGCTACTAGAGTAATAATAGTAGATTGTAAACTAGATAATAATGAAACAGAGCGTACTTAAAATCTATGATTTAAATCCAGATCGTGTTAAAATAACCGTTAACTGGGATAAGATGTTGCCCAATGCATCTGTGTTTATACCATGTGTTAACACAGAAAAAGCTATCAAGCAGGTTAAGAAGATAGCAAATAAAAAAGGTTGGAGGATAGAAATCCATACTCGGATAGAGGATAAAAAATTAGGTATACGTTTATGGAGGATATCATAATGTGGCAAGGAAATATATTAAGATTTGTAAATTATTGGCTAGGTGAAAGAAGAATGCCTATTTCCAGACTAAAGCACAAAGTGAGAAATAGAAAATGGTTATCGAGAGTGCATTGATATGTTTAGCTATGAATATCTACCATGAGGCCCGTAGTGAGCCTATAGCTGGTAGAGTTGCCGTAGCAGAAGTAACTATAAATAGGGTGGAATCTAAGTATTACCCAAACGATATATGTGCTGTAGTCTATCAAAAAGGCAAGAAAGCTTGTGCATTTAGTTGGACTTGTGATGGGGTATCAGATACACCCCACGAGAAAAAAGAATTTGAAAGAGCCAAGAGATTGGCAAGAATGGTAATGTTAAATAAAGGAAATGTAAGAGCAGTCGGCAAAAATGTCACACATTACCATCATAAAAACATCAAGCCATATTGGCTTACAGATGTAAAAAAAGTAAAACAGGTAGGTAATCATATTTTTTATAAGATAAAATAGTTTTATTACAGAGGGTGATGTGTTACAGTGTGTTTGGCAGTATCCTCGCACTGTCGTTCTCCCTCCTAACTCCCCCTCTAATACAGGGGGGGTTTTCTCTGGAGTTATCATGAATGATGCATTACAAAAGGGGAATATAGGGGAACATATTTGTGCTATATGCTTGTTAGAAATGGGCATAGACTGTACAATAGTAAACCTTGGTGCTACAGATATATTAGCTCACGTTGGTGATAAGTTAATAAGAATACAAGTAAAGGGTAGCCACTACAAATATAGAAACGATGTAAAAAATGGGTCAGCTTTCTATCGTTTTTCTACAGCTATAGGTAAAAATAAAAAGCGTCTTACAAAACATGATTGCGATATTATCGCTTTAGTTGCCCTTGACTTACGAAAAATAATATTTTGCCTTCCTAACTTAACTGCTAATACTAAACGAGCCAAAAGTCATTATCTTGCTCCAAATGTAGAAAAAGTTACTTGGGATTCGTGTATTAAACAAATAGGTTAAATGTAGTAGAGTCTTCCCAATCACTCATAACTGCATCAATATCGGCTCTACTTCTTTTGTTAATAAATATACCATTAACCATTTGTTCACTTGTTTCCCCGTGTCTTCTCATAGACCTCTCTATATCTTCTGGAGTTATAGGATTAAATGGGTATTTACGGTTATAACTATACAAATCTTTTAAAGCTCTAGAATATATGGAAGAATTACCTTGAGACCATCCCATCCACAAACGCTTCATTATATTAGAACGTGTCTTACTTATTCTTATATCCATCTCTTTAGCAAATGAATTTTTTTGTTGTTGGTAGCTTATTCTTTTAGGTACAAGTCCTGCCATTTGTAACCCACTTTCATAC
>FUFK010066528.1_pt1 | contig 14278 bp, 12 predicted proteins | sample 1021851 | NCBI WGS metagenome assembly FUFK01 (sample SAMEA51879418, study PRJEB19060) | metagenome | reverse complement strand
TCACCAGAAGATTGAAAAGAAAGGCCAGTTAAATCTCCACCGTTATCCCCTTGAAATAAGATGCTTCCATCGGTATCGGTTATTATGATTATATCCCATCCTGCCTCTATTAATCCAGAATCAATTGTTAAATTTAAAGGAGATCCGTCCGAGCTGACATATTCAAATTGTGTGGTATCTCCATTGCCATAACAGTATGAGCTTGAGACCGGCCCAACAGCACAGTCTACTAATGTGGTAGCACAATATTCTTGAGTTAGAGGACCACTACTTGACGAGCAGTTTGCATCATCATCATTTGATGTTGTTATTTGAACATTTGTATTATTAGCATAAGGACCAAATTGAATTGTTCCTGTTGCTGTTGCACTAGAACTATTACCTTGATTATCAGAAATAGTTAAACTCCCAGCAGATCCTAAATCTGTTACATTCACATCAACAAAAAATTGAGGTGCATTTAAGCAGTCAGATACTACTTCGTAATCAACCTGAGGATTTACACAAGTGGCACATGATACGGTAAAGGTAATTGGGGTGTAGCCAGATGAAACACAACTGATGCTTCCATCTTCAACTACTTCCAATGTTATTGTATCTCCAGAGGATTGAAAAGAAAACCCTGCTATATTACCTCCATTACCATAACCATTATAAAGAACAGTACCGTCAGAATCACGAATCTCTAATTCATCCCAGTTGGTTTCTACTTGACCTTCATCAATAGTCAAGTTTAGAGGAGTACCATCGTTACTTGTGAATGTATAGCTGTTATCTTGACCTGTGTCGTAACAGAAAGTCGTTGAAACAGGACCAGCTGAACAATCCACAGTTGTATTTTGTTGTGAAAAGGTGCTTAAGTGAATAATACTAAAAATTGATAGTAATAAATATCTCAAGATAAATTTGTTTGATTAGTCGCTTAAATATACAAATGCAATATGAAAAATTATGATTTTTAAGCCTCAAATTTATTATTAGCTTAAATTTGTAATCCTTAATAAATTTAAAGATTGGAAAAAACTGTACTAGTTGGTGTTATAACAAATGATCAAGGTGTTGAAAAATCAATGGACTATCTTGATGAATTAGCTTTCCTAACCAAAACCGCTGGCGGTTCAGTTTATAAGGTATTCACTCAAAAATTAAATAATCCAAACCCTAAAACATTTATCGGAGAAGGGAAGATTAATGAAATNAGGGATTANATAAAGGATAACGANGTTAAAACTGTNATATTTGACGATGAGTTAAGNGCCACTCAAGAAAGAAATATNAGTAAAATATTTAATTGTAAGATTTTAGATAGAACCAATTTGATACTGGATATTTTNGCTCAAAGNGCAAAAACAAGCTATGCTAAGACTCAAGTNGAGNTAGCNCAATGTCAATATTTATTACCTAGATTAAANGGAATGTGGACACACCTTGAAAGACAAAAAGGAGGTATTGGAATGAGAGGNCCTGGTGAAACTGAAATNGAAACTGANAGAAGGATTGTAAGAAATAAAATNTCTTTGCTTAAAGAAAAAATCAAATCTATTGATAAACAAATGCATGTTCAAAGAGGAAATCGAGGTAAGCTTGTTAGGGTAGCTATAGTTGGATATACCAATGTTGGAAAATCAACACTCATGAATCTTTTGTGTAAATCAAAAGTTTTTGCAGAAGACAAGCTTTTTGCAACACTGGATACAACAGTCAGAAAACTTGTTATCGGAAATCTTCCTTTTTTAATTAGTGATACTGTTGGATTTATCAGAAAATTGCCAACACAATTAGTTGAGTCCTTCAAAAGTACTCTCGACGAAGTAAGAGAAGCTGATTTACTTTTACATGTTGTTGATATAACTCATAATAACTTTGAGGAACACAAAGAATCTGTAGAAAAAATACTATCTGAAATAAATTCACTAAATAAACCAACCTTATTAGTTTTTAATAAAATTGACAATTACGAAGCACTAGAAATTGACGAAGATGATTTAACTACAGAAAGAACAAAATTACATTACACCCTAGATGATTGGAAACATACATGGATGGGGCAACTTGGAGATAATGTGATCTTTATTTCGGCAATTGAAAAAAGTAATATAGAGGAACTTAAGAAGCTTTTATACTCTAAAGTAAGAGAAATTCATGTAACCAGATTCCCTTACAACAACTTTCTTTATCCAGAAATTAACTAGTTTTTTTAAATACAGGTACAGCTGAGCAAGCTTCACCAAACATGATACTTTTTGCCAAAGGCTTTAATTTTGTTGTTAATATGTGATAAGCAGAAATCGGAATTTTTTTATCTGAACATCCTTTAATTATTACCGATTTACCTTCATAAATAGAGTAGTCAATTGAATTTATAGTATCCTCAAAATATTTCTCAAACAACTTTCTTTCANTACCTATAATAACAAGCTCAGTAAAGTTTTCCAATTGAGAAGAAATTAACATATAAGCCCATGTTGGAATAATAGCATCTGAGCTACAATGAACATAAACATATGCATTAGTGTAAGCAGACCAATCGTGTTTGTTTATGTTATTTCTAAAGTCTTTTTCTTTTAAAAATANGCCTTCAAACAGCCATTTTTTTATATCAATTTCAAATATATTACTTGGTAGTTTTATTTCATCTAGATCGATTGTCATCAATCCACTTTTTTCAACTCTATTTACAATTTCCCTGGACATTAAATTTTATATCTTCTATAGCCTTTGGAATTAACAGTTTTGTCTGTGTGTGAAAACCTGACGCTGTGATTGGACAATGGGGGGATATTTTTTGATTTATGTAAATTTTGGTAATCTTCAAATGAAATTTCTTTTCTGTTATTTAATGATTCAAATAATTTGGATGTTTGAATCTTATCTTTCCAGTTTTCTTGAATTATTCCTTGAAATATTTTTGCTTTTGAACCACTACCATAGCTGATAAAGCCTACTTTCTGATCTTTTATTTCAGATCCGTTATCATAGTGAACATTCAACATACTTAACAATGACATAAAAACTGATGCGGAGTACATATTACCAATCGATGATGATGCTTTTTCGCCGGGAGCAATTTTATTTTCTATAAACTCTTTATATATATTTGATTTGTAAGCTTTTTTGGTGAATAATTCATCATNTTCAGNCCCTATTTCATTTAATAAATCACTAAANTTTTCATCTTTTTTTATCCAATTAAACCAGTTGTTAAAAATCATTCTCCTGCCGTGAAATGCGTATGGTAAATGAAAAATAATATGATCCCATTCGTTAAGAAAATCAGTTTTTTGATTTTTTTCAAAATGAATAAATGCTTCCTGCATTCTATCAACATAGCAANCATTAGAAAATTGTCCATCAAAAACAGGTTCNTCCTTGAAAACTTCAATTATTTCACTGTTNTTATTCCAAAATATCGATTCAGAAAACTTTTCTTCAAAATCACTATCAGAAATATTTAGGTTTANCTTANTTATAATTTCATTTATTAAATCTTTTTTATTAAAAGTTCTTCTNGGTTTAAAAAAATCATTTTCGCTTTTCGTAGCTATACCCCATGCATTATCAATAGTAANTATTGAAGGATTTTCTGTTATTAATAAAGCTATGGCTCCGGCTCCTTGTGTATACTCACCGGTTGAGTTAAGTTCATATTTAGATAAATCGGAACTAACAACAATTGCTTTTTTTCCGGAATTTCTTGAAACCCAATCGATTGTATTTTGAAGTGCATCAACTCCACCAATACATGCAAATGTCATATCTGTAATATCACAGTTTTTCAGACACCTTTCACCAAATTTATTTGTAAAATATTTTTCAACTAAATCAGTGGCATATGTAGCAGAGGGTTTAGACGCGTCAAGTGCACTTTCGGTTCCCATATAAATTCTTCCAATTTCCTGAGGATCAAGGTTGTTTTTTTCAAATAAGTCAATCAGAGCATTAGCCGCAAATGACGATGGGTCCTCGTTTGAATCTGCAATTGCCATTTTTTCTAATCCAAGACCCTTATTCAGTTTTTGAAAGTNTAAGTTNCTTTTTTCAGAAAGCTGTTCAATTGATAGATATATCGATGGAACGTAGTATGAAATTGCNTCAATTCCTATTTTCTTCATAATCCTATAAAATTCCTAATTCTAATTTTGCTTCATCACTCATCAAATCTTGAGACCAAGGNGGNTCAAAAGTTATTTCTACTTCAACATCNTTTACTCCTTCAACTGTTTTAACTTTTTCTTCAACNTCAACAGGNAAAGTTTCCGCNACNGGGCAATTTGGTGTTGTCAAGGTCATTAGTATTTTGACATCAAAATTCTCNTTTACCATAATATCATAAATTAGGCCAAGCTCATATATGTCNACTGGNATCTCAGGGTCAAATATTGTTTTAATCGTCTTGATTATTTTTTCACCTATTACGTTAGGGTCAAATTTTTGATCTGTCATTTATTTAGTTTTTGAAAATGCAATCGCATAAAATTTTATTTTTTTTATCATATTGTTAAGACCGTTAGCCCTGTTTGGTGATAAATGCTGTCTCAAACCAATTTTATCAATAAAGTCTAGACTAGCGTTTATTATATCATCAGGCCTTTGATTTGAAAAAGTTCTAATTAAAAGGCTCACAATTCCTTTCGTGATAATTGCATCACTATCAGCAGAAAACTCAATAATTCCATCATTATCTTGTGCATGTAGCCAAACTTTACTTTGACACCCCTTAATTATATTATCGTCGGTTTTATTAATATCATCAATTACAGGAACGGATTTTCCTAACTCAATTAGGTATTCATATTTATCCATCCAAGAATCGAAGATATCAAATTCTTCAACTATCTGGTCTTGTATTTCTTTAATTTTCACTTTAGCTTTTTATAAAAATAGTAATAGAAATTAATTTAGAACAAAGAAAATTAATTAATCATCAAGATAGCATTGTTGATGCTTTTTTTAACGCATTAATAAGTGTATCTATCTCCTCAGTTGTATTGTAAAAGCAAAAAGATATACGAATTGTACCAGGAATTTTAAAGAAATCCATTATTGGTTGTGCACAATGATGTCCAGTCCTGACAGCTATCCCTAAGTTGTCAATTAAACTTCCGATGTCATAAGGATGAATACTTTTGATGTTAAATGAAATAACAGATGTTTTATTTTTTGATTCTCCATAAATCTTCATCCCATCAATTTCAAGTAATTTTTCAGTGGCATAATTCAATAAATAATCTTCATATTCCTTAATATTTTCTAAACCAATAGTATTAATGTAATCAAGTGCAATTCCAGACGCAATCACTCCAGCAATATTAGGAGTACCAGCTTCAAATTTATTTGGAAGTTCAGAATACGTTGTTTTTTCAAATGTTACTTCATCTATCATTTCTCCACCACCTTGGTATGCAGGAAGTTTCTCAAGCCATTCCTTTTTTCCATAAAGAATTCCAACACCCGTCGGACCACAAAATTTATGAGCTGAACAGACATAAAAATCAACATCTAATTTTCTTACATCAACCTTGAAATGTGGTACCGCCTGAGCTCCGTCAATTAATACTGCAGCACCAACTTGATGAGATTTCTCTATTATTTCTTGAATATTATTAACGGTTCCTAAAGCATTAGATACGTGATTAACAAAAACTATCTTAGTTTTGTCTGATAAAAGATCTGAGAATGCATTTAAATCTAGTTCACCTATATCATTCATCGGAATCACCTTCATCTTAGCTCCTGTTTTTTCNCANAGCATTTGCCATGGAACAATATTGCTGTGATGTTCAAGTTGAGAAACAATGATTTCATCTTTATCATCTAAAAAATTAGTAAACCCACTTGAAACTAGATTTATGCTATGGGTTGTACCCGAAGTAAAAATTATTTCACTTGAACTTCTTGCATTAAAGTGATTGCTAAATTTTTTTCTAGTGTCCTCATACTTTTCAGTAGCAATTTGGCTTAGTGTATGAACACCTCTATGAATGTTTGAGTTTAAATTTTTGTAATAGTTTGAAATAGAATCGATAACACAATTAGGAGTTTGAGAAGTCGCAGCATTATCCAAATATATTAGCTTGTTTCCGTTGACTGTTGTATTTAAAATCGGAAATTCTTTTCTAATTGATTCTATGTTATTTAAAACATTCATTTTAAATATCAAAGCCTATTTTTACTCCTAGCTTTTTGGCAATAATTTGATTAATTCTGGTTTTTACTTGTGGAATCCCTACACTAGCCAANACCTTATTTGCAAACCCATACATCAATAGCGCAGTAGCTTCCTTTTCAGGAATACCTCTTGATCTTAAGTAAAAGAGTGCATTTTGATCTAATTGACCAACTGTACAACCATGAGAGCATTTAACATCATCTGCAAATATTTCAAGTTGAGGTTTTGTATTTATTGTTGCTTTATCAGATGTCAATACATTATTATTAGCTTGGAATGCATTGGTCTTTTGAGCTTCTTTTTCCACCATTACTTGACCATTGAAAACCCCCACTGAGTTATCTCCGAAAATCCCTTTATAATCTTGATANCTATTACAATTCGGTTTTTTGTGATGTATTAATGTATTATGGTCAACATGTTGGTTTGCTCCAATTATCGTTATTCCGTTTATTGTTGATTCGATTCTTTCACCGTTTTGTAAGATACTTAAGTTGTTTCTTGTCAATTCCCCACCAAGAGAAAATGTATGCAGAGAGTAATCACTATTTCTTTCCTGACTTACAAATGTGTTATCAATTAAAGATGCATTGGTTTTATCATTTTGAATTTTATAGTGTTTAACTACAGATCTTACATTACAGTAAATTTCAGAAACACTGTTGACCAAAACACTATTTTCACTTAAACTTTGATGTCTTTCAATAATTTCTACTTGAGAATTTTCACCAACAATAATTAAGTTTCTTGGTTGATAGAAAACAGATTCATTTTTACCGGTTGAAAAATAAATTACTTGTATAGGTTTGTCAACCTGAACATTTTTTGGGATATGTATAAANGATCCTTCACTTGAAAAAGCNGTATTCAAAGAAGTGATTCCATCTTTTTTTGAAATTTTATCAAAATAATTCTCAATTAAAAGGTCGTATTTTGATTGATTTAACGCTGATGATAAAATACAAATATCCATTCCATCGTGCGTTGTTTCTGACAGGTGNGAACTGTATTTTCCATCGACAAAAATAATTTTGTACGATTCAACATCATCTATCAAATATTTTTTGATGTCTTTAAATTCTAAAGCTTTAGTTTCAGATGGAAATAATTTATAGTCGTAATTNAGGGTTTTTTTTAATGAAGTATACTTCCANTTTTCTAGTTTTTTTGTNGGAAANCCTTCTTTTTCAAAAGTCTTTATTGCCTTTGTTCTTATTCCATGAACATAGCTATCAATGTCTTTTTGATCCTCAAAAGCAATAAAAGATGATAATAATTTTTCCTTTAATTGAGTCATGACTAACTTTTAATTTCCTCTTTAATCCAGTCGTATCCTTTTTCCTCTAATTCAAACGCTAATTCTTTACCTCCTGATTTCACAATTTTACCATCAAATAAAACATGAACAAAATCAGGAACAATGTGGTCTAAAAGTCTTTGATAATGAGTGATAACCAATACTGCATTGTCTTTGCTTTTAAGTTTATTAACTCCGTTTGCAACAATTTTTAAAGCATCGATATCTAAACCAGAATCTGTTTCATCAAGTATAGCAAGTTTAGGTTCTAACATTGCCATTTGAAAAATTTCATTTCTTTTTTTCTCACCTCCGGAAAATCCATCATTAATTGACCTAGAAAGAAATTTTTGATCTATATCCAACAAATCACATTTTTCTCTAAGCTTTTGGAGCATATCTTTTGCAGACATTTCTTTTTCACCTTGAGCTTTTCGAGTTTCGTTAATCGCGGTTTTAATAAAGTTTGTAGTTGTTACTCCGGGTATTTCAATCGGATATTGAAATGACATAAAAATACCTTTATGCGCTCTTTCTTCAGGAGAGACATCTTCTAAGTTTTCATTTTCAAATANAATTTGACCNTCAGTCATTTCATATTCNTCNTTACCTGTTATNACAGANGCAAGTGTACTTTTNCCAGANCCATTAGGCCCCATAATTGCATGAANTTCCCCAGGTTTAATTTCNAGATTAATTCCNTTAAGAATATCTTTTTCTTCTACTTTGGCGTGTAAATTTTTAATTTCTAACATAATATTTTTTTATCCNACNGACCCTTCAAGGCTNATTTCTAATAGTTTNTGTGCTTCAACTGCAAATTCCATNGGNANTTTATTNAGAACCTCTTTNCTAAATCCATTAACAATAAGAGCAATTGCTTTTTCAGTGTCAATACCTCTTTGATTACAGTAAAATATTTGATCTTCTCCAATTTTACTGGTNGTTGCTTCATGCTCAATTTGAGCAGATTTATTTTTTGTTTCAATGTATGGGAAAGTGTGAGCTCCACATTCATTCCCAATNAGAAGACTATCACATTGTGAAAAGTTTCTAGAGTTTTTAGCCCTNGGGCTTATNTGNACAAGTCCACGATAACTATTTTGGGATTTACCAGCAGAAATTCCTTTGGAAATTATTGTTGATTTTGTGTTTTCACCTAAATGAATCATTTTGGTTCCAGTATCTGCTTGCTGAAAATTGTTCGTCACAGCTATGGAATAAAATTCACCAACAGAATTTTTTCCCTTAAGTACACATGAGGGATATTTCCATGTCACAGCACTTCCGGTTTCAACCTGTGTCCACGAGATTTTTGCATTATTCTCACAAAGACCCCTTTTAGTAACAAAATTGAAAACCCCTCCATTTCCATCACTATCACCTGGAAACCAGTTTTGAACAGTACTGTATTTGATTTCAGCATCATCTAATGCAATTAANTCTACAACTGCTGCATGAAGTTGATTTTCATTTCTGCTTGGTGCTGAACAACCCTCNAGATAACTNACATAACTTCCTTTNTCTGCNACCACTAATGTTCTTTCGAATTGGCCTGTTCCAGCCTCATTAATTCTNAAATATGTTGAGAGTTCCATCGGACATTTTACTCCTTTTGGGATGTAGCAAAAAGATCCATCACTAAATACTGCTGAATTTAAAGCAGCATAATAATTATCTGTCTTTGGTATTACTGTTCCAATATATTTTTTTACAAGTTCAGGATGTTCTTTAATCGCTTCATTCATTGAACAAAAAATAATTCCTTTTTCTTTTAAAGTGTCTTTAAAAGAGGTCGCAACAGAAACTGAATCAATAACAACATCTACAGCAACTCCAGCTAATTTTTTTTGTTCATCAACTGAAATNCCTAATTTNTTAAAAGTTTCAAGAAGTTCAGGGTCAACTTCATCAAGACTATTATATTTTGGCTTATTTGATGGAGCAGAGTAATATGAGATTTTNTGTAAATCTGGTTTTTCATATTTTACATTTGCCCATTCAGGCTCACTCATTTCTTGCCATTTTTTAAAAGCATCTAATCTCCACTCTGTCATCCACTCTGGCTCTTCTTTTTTCTTTGAAATAGCAATAATTATTTCTTCATTTAATCCAACAGGAAGAGTGTCAGACTCAATATCTGTATAAAAACCATATTCGTATTCTTTGGTTTCTAATTCTTTTTTTAAATCATCTTCTGTATACTTGCTCATAATTTTTTATAATGAAAAGCTTTCTCCACAACCACAGGTTCTGTTAGCATTTGGATTTACAAATACAAATCCCTTGCCATTAAGACCGCCTGAGTACTCTAATGTAGTCCCTACTAAATAAAGTAAACTTTTTTTATCAACCACGATTTTGATCTCATTATCTTCAAAAAGTTTGTCATCCTCTTTAAGATTATTGTCAAATTTTAATTCATATGATAAACCAGAACAGCCACCGCTCTTTACACCAACTCTAACAAAGTCAGAAGTATGGTTAAAACCGTCATCTTCCATTAATTTTATTACCCTATTTCTTGCAAGGTCTGTTATACTGATCACACCACTAAATTTAAATGGACAACAAATATACAACATAACCACATTTTTTTATCAAAAAATTATAATATTCCTGATTTGATTAACAGAGATTTAACTAAAACAATGTAAATTTGCCTTCATGTTAGAAAATAAGAACAAAAACCTAACAAAATTAGAGGATCTTGGAGAGTTCAATTTGATTGATCTTCTTACAAAAGATTTAAAAATTAAACACAAGTCAACTATAAAGTCAATAGGTGACGATGCTGCAGTTTTAGATTATAAATCAAAAAAAGTNTTGGTTTCAACTGACTTTTTAGTCGAGGGTGTTCATTTTGATCTTTCATACATGCCACTAAAACACCTTGGCTACAAGGCTGTCATGGTCAACCTTTCGGATATATACGCAATGAATGGTATAGCGAAACATATTACGGTTTCAATCGCTATCTCAAATAGATTTACTCAAGAGGCAATGGAGGAATTGTACGCTGGAATTACATTGGCTTGTGATAAATATGANGTTGATTTTGTTGGNGGAGACACAACATCTTCAGTTACAGGATTGACTATTTCTGTTACAGCAATTGGAGAGGCTAATTTAAAGGACATTGTTTNCAGGAACGGTGCTAAACCNAATGATTTAATTGTTGTTTCTGGAGATTTAGGCTCAGCATTCATGGGGTTAAAAGTTTTAGAAAGAGAAAAAGAAGTATTCAAGGTAAATCCAAAGAATCAACCAGATTTAGATCAGTACACATATTTAATTGAGAGACAATTAAAACCAGAAGCNAGAAAAGATATTGTCAGACTTTTNGAAGATTTAAAGATTAAGCCAACTTCAATGATTGATGTAAGTGATGGGCTTTCTTCTGAGCTCCTACATATATGTAAACAAAGTGAAGTTGGGTGTGATTTATATGAGAATAAAATACCACTTGATCCACAGCTAATTTCAACATGTGAAGAGTTCAAATTAAATGTTACAACATTGGCTTTAAACGGAGGTGAGGATTACGAACTATTAATGACTATTTCTCAAAAAGATTATGATAAAATAAAGGGTAATCCAAATCTAACGGTTATTGGATATATTAAAGAAAAAAATGCTGGCACAAACCTTGTTTTAAGAGATAATTCGATTGTCGAGTTAAAGTCTAGAGGTTGGGGCTCAAAAGACGATTAATCATGATTAAAAAATTATTATTTACATCTATTTTAATTTTTTCGNTAGTNCAATTACATTCTCAAACAACCTATTTTGTTGCACCCTCTTCTTCAGGTGGCAGTGACAGTAATACAGGAACGGAATTAGCTCCTTTTGAAACATTACAGCATGCTATTAATCAATTAACAGCTGGTGATATTTTATATGTAAGAGAAGGTACTTATCGTGAGACGATTACTATTGATGAGGATGGGTCTTCTGGAAATTTAATAACCATACAAAATTATAACAACGAGGTTGTAACCATTGACGGGACATCAGATATTACGGGTACATGGTCTACTTATGGTGGTGTTTCTGGAGCTTACCAATTATCTTATACCGGTGACATCACTCAACTTTTTGTTGACGATGAGCCAATGGTAAATGCACGATGGCCGAATGCTCAATTTTATGANGANTCNATCTTTTCTCATTCTACCTGGGCGCAGGGAGATGAAGGTGATGACACAAACCCTAACAGCGTAGAAGGTTCTCTTCAAATTGACGAGGATGTATTTGATCCGGGTTCTCTTGACTTAAATAATTCTATTGGAATTTTAAATATAGGCTCTTTTAAAACAGAAACAGTAAAAATAACAGGGCATACTCAGAATGGGGCTGCTGATGATGTAATTACCTATGGGTATACTGGTGGTACAGATGCTGACTATGACACAACTTACAAGGATAAGCATCATTATTATTTTTTCGAAGGAAAATTAGATTTTTTAGATACTAACAATGAATGGTTCCATGACAAAACAAATAATATTTTATATCTAGTTACCGATAACGGATTAAACCCTTCCACTACAGGGAGAACAATTAAGGCAAAAACAACCGACTATAGAGTTACATTTAATGGTGCAAATTATATTACTTTCAAGGGAATTAATTTTTTTGCTACAACTATTGATATTCAAAACTCTGATAATTTAAGTATTGAAGAATGTAATTTTTATTTTCCTAGTGCATCTAAAAGAATGCTNGGTCTGACCAATGGATTAGGCTCTACTAGTGTAACATCAATAAATGGTACNTCTGATAATAANACCATTAAAAAATGTTTATTTGAAAATGCTGAAGGGGAAGCNTTAGTTATAAGAGGAGATAACAATACTATTGAAAATAATTATTTTCACCACATTGATTGGAGCGCNTCTGATCTCAATGGTTTAATGGTTACTATCTATTGCACTGGCAACTCNAATACTTTTACAAAAAANACCATTCACACAACTGGTGCTTCAGCGACTGTTCTTCCTGGAACAGCTTCAACCTTTTCTTACAACAAGGTTACAAATACTGGATTGTTGCAATCTGATGGCGCAGTATTTCAAGGAACAAAAAACTATGTTGAGGGGTCAAACGTACATCATAATTTTATTTATGATACAGAAAAGTATGCTTTTCGTTATGACGCACCAGGTGGAGATGCATCAGTAGCAGGAAGTTATGGACGTATGCATCACAATATTGCTGACAATACAAATGGATTAATGATAAAAGGTAACAATCAAATTATCGCTCACAATACTGTAATGAATACAATTAATAATAGAAACGATATTATCATTTTGTCTGAGGATTGCTCAAATACAAGTACTTGGTTATACAATAACTTGGCAAAAAGAATTGGTTCACATAGAAGCTCACAATTATTTTCTCTTTCTGATGATAGTCCTATGCCTATAGCTACTATAGGCTACATTAAAGATGATAATGGAACCTCTGGAAACTCTAACGATGATTTTTGGAGGACATGTCAGGATAATGATGTTAGTAATGGATGGACAGCAACTGTTGGAAATGGAAGCTCTCAGAATAATATTGATCAAATCAATGTTTCAAGAACTGGGCTTACGTATAATTCTGATATTGAATCCTTATTAAATTATAATGCAGCAGATGGAAAATCTGAAGCTGATTATGTCCCAACTAATAATGTAATATTAGTTGATCAGGGTATATCACNNACAAACTCAGTAANTACTGGNGCATCTACTANNGATACTTTAGACGACTTAGTTCCTNATACAAATGTAGGNTCAAATGCAGATATTGGAGCTTTTGAATATGGTGCTACAGCTTGGAGTGCTGGAATCGATTGGACACCAAAATTTAGACGGGCTGTTTGGAAAACAGATGCTGGTTCAACGGATTGGCACACTGCTTCAAACTGGTCCACAGGAAATGTACCGACTGCTGATGTTCANGTTTTAATTCCAACNGGTGCNTCTAATTATCCAACTATCACTGGCTCCAATGCAACATGTAATAATTTAACTATTTATCCATCTGCAAATATGACNCTATCCTCATCTTATTCTCTTACAATTTCTGGAGATTTTAATATCATGGGGACTGCTACAATCAACGGAAATGTAGTTGTTGAATAAAATTTTATTAAAATTTATTTTTATCAATATTGGGTATTATTAAAATTTTAATTGTCCAAGATTCATATTTATTTAAATTTGTGTTCACTATTAAAAAATGAATTTAGCAATTATAGGAGCAACTGGTTTAGTTGGTGAGGAAGTTTTAAAAGTTCTTAAAGAAAGAAATATATTTATAACTAATCTTATTTTAGTTGCATCAGAAAATTCTCAGGGTAAAACAATTTCTTTTCTTAATAGTGATTATAAAATTATATCAATTGAAAATGCTTTGGAAAAAAAGCTGGATGTAGCTATTTTTTCAGCTGGTAAAGATATTTCATTAAAATGGGCAGAAAAGTTTGCGAATAGGGGTGTTACAGTTATTGATAATTCTTCAGCATGGAGATTGGATAAAACTAAAAAACTTATTGTCCCTGAAGTTAATGGAAATGAGTTAACCAACGATGATAAAATAATAGCAAATCCTAATTGTTCAACTATTCAAATGCTCATTGCTTTGGCCCCAATCCATATTAAGTATGGAATTACAAGAATTATTGTTTCAACTTATCAATCAATTACTGGAACTGGAAGGATTGCTGTTAATCAATTAAATAATGAGTACAATAATATTGAGGGTGAAATGGCTTATAAATATCCAATTCACCAAAATGCAATTCCTCAATGTGATGA
>FUFK010800185.1_pt1 | contig 14285 bp, 17 predicted proteins | sample 1021851 | NCBI WGS metagenome assembly FUFK01 (sample SAMEA51879418, study PRJEB19060) | metagenome | reverse complement strand
GCGGCGTAGTCCCAGAACGCGAGAGCCGAATGCTCGTGAAGGAGCGTGCTGATGGCGTGCGTATCGGTGACGATGCCGGTCACGTTGCTGGCGGCACTGAACGAGCCGATCAGCAGCGGGCGGTCGCTGAATTCCTTGAGCCGTTGGTGAAGGATGTTCAGATCGAGGTGCCCGTCGGCGTCCTCGGGGATCGGGACCACATCGGCGATGGATTCCCTCCAGGGGAGCTCGTTGCTGTGGTGTTCGTAGGGGCCGATGAAGATCACGGGTCGTTCCGACACGGGCACGTGATCGCTGAGATGGTACTTGTTGTTGAGGTCGGCCGGTATCCGAAGTCCGAGCAGACCGATGATTTTGTTGACAGCTGCAGTGGACCCGGAGCCGCAGAAGATCAGGCACGTCTCGTCGCCGGCGTTGACGGCCTTCTTGATGCGCGCTCGAGCATCCTCCCGAAGCCGCGTTGTCTGAAGTCCGGTTCCACTGGATTCGGTGTGGGTGTTTGCGTATCGAGGGAGCACCTCGTCACGAATGAATTCCTCGATGAATCCGAGCGCGCGTCCGGAGGCGGTGTAGTCGGCGTAGGTGACACGGCGGGGACCGAAGGGACCGTGCATCACGTGGTCGTCACCGATCACGGATTCGCGGATCCGGTCCAGAATGCGCCGGGAGGGGAGGTCGTCACGAGGCGCTGGAATGGACTGGCGTGTCCGCTCCAGGTCGATCCCGCAATTGCCCTCGTCCATGGGAGCAGCGTACGGGGGCGTGGCCGCCTTCGCAGGCTCCTGCGAGACTGAGGCCGTGGTTTATGCGTCGATTCCCGTGGAAGCTGCTCCCCAAGGGCAGGTGGACGAGGTCGTCGAAACCCAGCGTCCGTGGATAACGATCGTGTGGAACGACCCGATTAATCTGATGTCCTACGTCACGTACGTCTTCATGACGTACTTCCACTTCTCGCGCGAGAAGGCCGAGAAACTCATGAACGACGTCCACCACGAGGGTCGGGCGGTTGTCTCGTCTGGCACGAGAGAAGAAATGGAGCGTGACGTCAGTGCCATGCACTCCTACGGCCTGTGGGCCACGCTTCAACGGGACGATTGACGAGCAGCGACGATGACGTACGGATTCCAACGAACCGCGACCGGCCGCGTTGTCTTGCGCGTTGATCAGGTGGAACGCGGCTTGCTGATGTCCGTGGCGCGTCAAGTGATGGATCTCGTTCAGCCGGCCGAAGCGTCCCCTGATCAGGACCCATTGGCGGCGCAATTGGGCTGGGTCGATGGGGATGTGGGAATTTCCGACGACCCCGCAGTGGCCCGACTCCTACCCGACGCATACGACGATCCCGATGATGCGCGGGAGTTTCGTAGATTCACCGAGAACGATCTGCGTCAGTCGAAGATGCAGCATGCAATGACCGTGGTGGAAGAAATCGAGCGTTCAGGAGAAAAGGTCGCAGTGACATCGACCGATAGTTGGCTTGGGCTTCTGAGCGATGCGCGCATCGCTATCGGCACACGCATTCAGATTTCTGAAGACAACCACGAAGAGCTCGCGGGGCTGCCGGACGACGATCCCCGATCGGGCTTGTTTCATGTCTACGACTGGCTCACGTTCCTTCAGGAGTCGCTCGTTCGCTGCATGGATCCCGCGCTCTACGGATTTTCCGATGACGACGTCCCTGTGGCGGAGGAGGAGTAGTAGCCGGGACGAATGGCGAGCCTTACAGACAAAAGACAGCGGATCGGATGCTGAGCATCCGATCCGCTGTCGTCGTTCGGGTGGAACCCGACGGGGCAATCCCTACCTGCTGGAGGGTGCCTCTTCGAGTTCTGCCGCGTTGAACTCCGCTGAGTCCACCGAGCTCTTCTCGCGAGCTATCTTGTAGATCAGTAGGCCGAACAGACACTTGGCGAGCACGTCCGCGACGGAGTACCCAACCTGGCGCCAGACGAACGCATCGGCACCCTCGATTCCGAACATTGGAATCAGATAGGAGATGGGGTAGACGCCCCACGTCGCGAGGAGCAGCCAGCGAAGGCCGTTCACGTCCTTGCCCACCTGGCCAGGCTGTGTCTTCGTCGCCTTCGTAAGCTCGACGAACAGGATGTACAAGATGTACAAGAACGGGATGGTGGACAGCGCGCCCCAGATGGCCTTGGGAGCGGTGTCGACTGCGATCTCGCCCGGGTAGCCCAGGATGATCATCAACGCGGATGCGGGGATGAGCTTCATGAGCAAGGACTTGCGCACTGCACGCGGGAGCGCGAGGACAGCAATCGTCTCAAACAGCAGCAGCGGCACGGTGAGCAGCCAGTCGACGTAGCGGTAGCCCTCGTTGAAGCCTTCGCCATTGACGAAGACATATTCCATCGCATTCTGCGCTGCGGCCATTTCGCCCGCGTCGACGGCTACGAAAGACCCCTTGAAGGAGTCGAAGATCCGCCAGTAGTGGTAAGCGGCGATCAGACAGACCATCGCCGAGACGACGAGGGCCTGGCGATAACGGGGGAGGACACGCCCCTGCACCGCGAGTAGGAATACGAACGTCGCCAGCATGGACGCCAGCGCGAACGAGAGAATGTTGTAAACAGTTTGATACTGCGAGTAGTCGAGATTAACGACGTCCACTCAAGCCTCCATGCATGAGAGGTGGCCGCCGAGAGGCCGCCACCAGTTATCTGTTAGTTCCTCCGCACTGTGCCACGCATGGCTCAGCGCCCCTAGCGTGGTGGTCGTCTCAGTCGAGGTCAAGTGCAACGAGACAGGAAGTACAAACTGCGACATAAATAGGTCCGATATGCCCGTTTAGTCGGAACCTGATTGGGGGCTGCGTCCCGAATCCTGGATCTCCTAAAGCGCTACTGACTACGCCCCCCTACATTCCTGCCCTGACGAGAGAGAGGTCTCGAGATGTCCGTCGATGTTCGTATCCCGATGGTTCTGCGCACCCTCACCGGTGGCAGAAGCGTGGTCAGTGCTGAAGGTGGGTCGCTACGGGACGTCATCACGAACCTCGACATTAACTACTTTGGTATCGGCCAGCGGCTCCTCGACGAGGCAGGCCTTCGGCGCTTCATGCATGTGTATCTGAACGGCAAGGACGTCCGACTCCTCGACGGCCTGGACACCAACGTTGCCGTCGGAGATTCCGTGACGATCTTGCCGGCTGCTGCCGATGGGTTTCTCGCCTAACCGGAGACGGGCAGTTCAACGTCGCCTTCCTAGGCCTCTATCACGTTGACAGGTGCGTGTGCGTATGCCCAACGGCGCTCGCGCACACGCGAAAGGGCACTCGGTTCCCTTTCGGGATGATCCGAGTGCCCCATCGAGATGAAATGGCTGCCCGTTGGGCTAGGCCGTTTGGCTAAACCACAGTTTCGCCTTGTGCGTGTTGACGATCAGGACGACGATCAAGTTGATGACGATCTGCGCCGCACCACCCGAATCGAAATGGAAGAACCCAAAAACGATGTTGATGACGGCGAAGACCGAGATGAGCACCTGAGCCGTCTGGCTTCCGGCGAATGTCAACTGCGTCAGCCAGAAGTAGATCAAGCCCATCACTACGGCGAGGAAGCCGTTGAACAGGAGCCAGAACACGGTTTGGCCCTCGAAGAGCGTCCCGAGCTTGATTCCCAGCCAATACATCAACATCCACACACCGAAAACGATGTTGATGACGCCGAGAATGGCCGTCAAAATGCCCACGATCGTGACGCCCACGGGGCGCTTGATTGCGGTGTCCGACATGTTCCCTCCTCAGGGAAAGTCGCGCAGTCTCCTTGACTGCGCGGCTTCGAGGGTAGAGACCAGGACCCCTTCGGTGGCTGCGGCGCGCCGTACGCTTAGCGGGCCATGACCAACAACGCGCCCATCGGGGTATTCGATTCTGGTTTCGGAGGCCTCACGGTCGCTCGGGCGATTATTGATCAACTCCCTGCGGAGTCGATTCGTTACGTCGGGGATACCTCTCGAGGTCCGTACGGTCCACTACCCATCGCCCAGGTTCGCGAGTATTCACTCGAAATCATGGATGGCTTGGTCGACGACGGAGTCAAAGCCTTGGTCATCGCCTGCAACTCCGCCAGCGCTGCAACCCTGCGCGACGCTCGCGAAAGGTACGAGGTTCCCGTCATCGAGGTCGTGCATCCAGCCGTGCGTCGTGCCGTCTCGGCGACGCGTGGTGGCCGCGTCGGTGTTATCGGAACCGAAGCCACCATCGCATCCGGGGCATACATCGACGCATTCGCGGCAGCACCGCAGGTCACCGTGCACTCGCAGGCGTGTCCGCGCTTCGTCGAACTCGTGGAAGCGGGAGTGACGAGCGGCAACGAAGCCATCGCGGTGGCACGTGAGTACCTGGCTCGATTCCAGGAGTCCGAGGTCGACACCCTCGTGCTCGGGTGCACGCACTATCCATTGCTGACCGGTGTGCTCGCGTACGTCATGGGGGACGACGTCACCCTGGTGTCGAGCGCGGAAGAAACAGCGAAGGACGTCTACCGGGTGCTCGTGGCCGGGGATCTTCTGCGCAGTGAGGGCGAGGGGTCACCAACCTATGAGTTTCTTGTCACCGGCGATCCGGATGCTTTCGAAGACCACGGTCGCCGGTTCCTCGGTCCGGAAATAGGGCGCGTTAGTTCTCTATAGGTCGATCGACGTCGCGAATAGCAGAGAGCGAAAGCGTCACCATAAGCGTGACAACGAGCACTGCCGCGAGAACCGGATAGACGGCTCGGACTCCCCATTGCTCTGACGCAGCCCCGGTTGCCAGCATCACCATTGGTGGAAAGACGTAGAAGGCCGTCAATTGGATGCTGAACACGCGCCCTTGTTCGTGGGCGGGAATGCGTGCTTGCACCAGTGTGTTGAGCAGAGGCTCCATCGGTCCCCAACTGAGGCCGAGAACAAGGCCGAAGACCACCAGCAGGGGGAGTGGGGGCAGGAACGACATCGGAATCACGCTTATTGCCGTCCCGATCAAGGCGGCACGAATGATCTGGTAGGGCGTCCATCTCTTGCTCAGCCACCCATAGGACAGGGCACCGACAACGCTCCCGCCAGCCAGACCTGCGATAACCAATCCCAGGCCTTTCGGCTGACCGAGGCTTTCGAAGTAGACCGGAAGGATCACGCTTTCCGTTGGCAGATAGACCCCGGCGAGGACCATGAGCGCGATGGTCAGCGTGCGTAGGGCCTTGTCGCTCCACAGCGCAACGAGTCCGCGGGTGAGTCCCACCGCACCGGTGTCGGAGCCAGCGAGGATGCGGGACTCCTGGCCCGCGTCACCCACGCGCATCGCCCAAATGCATGCCGCGGCGATGACGAAGAGGCCACCGGGAATCCACATGGCTTGTTCGGCTCCCATCGTTGCGATGAGGCCAGCACCGACGAGGGGCCCCACTGTCCAGCCCACCGCGAAGAGCGCTTCGTGCACTCCGTTCAGCGCTTCCAACCGGACGCCACCGGCCCGAGCAGCATCGACGATGAGCGATTTGCGAGCGGTGTAGCCGGCAGGATCGAGACTTGCTCCGACGATCGCCAGGACCAGGATCCAGGCGAGATCGAGACCGACAAGCCAGCCGACCACGGGAAAGGCAAACACGGACACGGCCGACGCGATGTCCGAGAGCACGCTGATCGACTTTCGGCCGACGCGATCGATGGCCACACCGACAGCCGGGACGACGATGATGGCTGGAATGGTGGAGAGGGCGGCGACGAGCCCAGCTGCCGCCGCCGATTCTGTTTCCTCAAGCACCAGCCACGGGATGATGATCATTACCGCGCCGTTTCCCACTCCGGACACAAGGTTGGCCATCTGAAGGAGAACCACGGGCGTCCGGCTGTTGTGCACGCTGGATAGTGTCGCGCCCATGAGCAGATCCGATGGACGCACCTCAGACCAACTTCGACCCGTCTCCTTCGAGCGGCATTGGTCGGAGCACGCCGAGGGATCCACCCTGGTGTCTTTCGGAAAGACGAAGGTGCTGTGCACCGCGTCCTTCACTCCCGGCGTCCCACGTTGGCTGAAGGACTCGGGAACCGGGTGGGTCACTGCCGAATACGCGATGTTGCCGCGGGCGACCACCACGCGCAATCAGCGTGAATCGGTCAAGGGCAAACTCGGAGGCCGGACTCAGGAAATCTCCCGGCTGATCGGTCGCAGTTTGCGTGCGGTAGTAGACATGTCGGTGCTCGGTGAAAACTCCATCGTTATCGACTGTGATGTTCTGCAGGCCGACGGTGGAACGAGAACAGCGGCCATCACGGGCTCTTACGTCGCACTCGTCGATGCCTTGTCCTGGGCAAGAAGCGAGGGGCATATTTCCACCGATCCTCTAATCGACTCGGTGGCCGCCGTGAGCGTGGGCATCATCGATGGTGAACCCAGACTGGACCTGCACTACGACGACGACGTTCGTGCCGAGACTGACATGAACGTCGTGATGACGGGTACAGGGAACTTCGTCGAGGTGCAGGGGACTGCCGAGGGTGAGCCTTTCGACCGCGGACTGTTGGACGAGTTGTTGAATCTTGCCGCCGATGGCATCGCCGACCTGACGCGTCAGCAGAAGGCGTCGCTGTCGGCATGACCCACCGCGTCGTGCTAGCGACTCGAAATCAGCACAAGGTCGCCGAGCTCAGGCGAATCCTGGCGTCGTCGGGCCTCGACGTCGACCTGGTGGGAACCGAGAGTTTCCCCGAATTACCCGATGTAGCCGAGACGGGCAGCACATTCGCCGCAAACGCTCTCCTGAAGGCCAGAGATGTCGCCCAGCGCACTGGGCTGGTCGCCATTGCCGACGACTCAGGATTGTGTGTCGACGCCCTGAACGGGATGCCGGGAATCCTCTCGGCTCGTTGGGCCGGATCACACGGGGACGATGCGGCGAACCTGGAGCTGCTCCTTGCCCAACTCGCCGACGTTCCGAGCAAGAGGCGAGGAGCGACCTTTCATTGCGCGGCAGCCGTGGCTACACCCGACGGTGACGAGCGGGTGGTCGAAGGCGTGCTCGAAGGAAGCTTGATAACCGAGCCTCGGGGCAGCAACGGCTTCGGATACGACCCGATCTTCACCCCACGCGGCTACGCACTCACCACCGCGGAGTTGACTCCGGAGGAGAAAGACGCCATCAGTCACCGGGGACACGCCTTCCGCGCGCTTGTGCCGGTCCTGGGTCAACTACTCTCCGGGGTGACGACTTCCTAATGCTGACGTTTCTCGACACCGACGTTTTTTGACACCGAAGGATCTAACGATGGCCCAGGTCAGCGACCACTATGACGGCTCTGCTCCGTCGTATCACGAGCAGTACGACCCGGAGAAGATCTGGACCAACGCCGAATATCCCGCGAATTACTTCCGGCTCAACAAGGTGATGAGGATCCTGAAGAGTCGCAACGTTGCGAGTGTGTACGAACTTGGCGCCGCAGAGGGAAGCCCGATCATCCGCATCGCCCAGGAACTCGGCGTGAATGTCCGCGCCAGCGATCTGTCCAGCGAGATGGTCCGCCTAGGCAAGGAGAACTTCCAGCGCAACGGTCTCGACCCTGATCTGCACACGCAAGTGGACATTAACGATCGGGATGCGGTCCGCGCCGAGGCCGATCGGGTGGGTCAATTCGATGCTGTCATCGCGCTCGGGGTCATCCCGCACGTGGAAGACGATGCATGGTTCGTCGAGGCGATGTCGTTATTCCTCAAGCCCGGCGGAACACTCATTCTTCAGTTTCGCAACGCAATGTTCTCCATGTTTACGTTCAACCGCCTCACCAAGGAGTTCATCCTTGACGACCTGATGGCGCCAATCGGGCAGCAGTTCAAGGACCAGGTGGCTCACGACCTTGATCAGCGCCTCGCCGTGGACAAGCCCCCGAAGAGAGAGTGGGACAAGGACGCTCCGGCCTACGACGAGATCCTGGCTCGCTTCCACAACCCGTTCGAACTCTCCGATGTTGTGGCCCAACAAGGCTTCGTCGATGTGTCCTTCACCTGGTACAACTTCCANCCGACGTACCCGATGATCGCGGGTGGTATCGATCCCACCGAGTACCGGCGACAGCAGATCGAGCTGGAAGACGACGAATCCTGGCGTGGCATGTTCTTGTGCTCGGCAGGAATGATCGTCGCTACGAGAGCGGCCTGAGGGGCGCGTGCCTCGTGCGGAAGGCGGGAGTTGAACCCGCACGCCCGAGGGCACTGGTACCTAAAACCAGCGTGTCTGCCGTTCCACCACTTCCGCGTGGGAACGAAAGCCTAGGGCACCCGACGTGCGGCGAGAATCGACCGGCGGACGCTTAATGCAAGTCTTTTGCAAGAACGTGGCCTTCGCCATAAACTCTTGGTATGCGTCCTTTTCCCGTTGTCATCGCCAGCGTTTCCGCCGCCGCCCTCGTGCTGTCCGGGTGTGGAGGGTCCGACGACTCCGCGCCGGAGTCTGATGGCGACTCGATTCTCGTCGCCACCACCGTTTCCCCGATCACCTCGATCGTGTCTCGAGTGGGCGGCGACTGTGTCGATGTGCGGGGCATCGTGCCGGAGGGAACCAACTCGCACACCTTCGAACCTGCGCCGTCCGTTGCCGCTCTCTTGAGCGACGCGGATGTTGTGTTCATCAACGGTCTGAAGTTGGAAGATCCCACATTGGCCATGGCGGAGGCCAATATGGCCGACGGCGCCGAGTTGGTGGAGCTGGGAACGGTCGCCCTCCCCGAGGAGGATTACATCTTCGACTTCTCCTTCCCCGAAGAGGATGGCAAGCCGAACCCGCATCTGTGGACCGACCCGACGTACGCCACCATCTACGCGGACATCGTTCGTGAGGTCCTCAGTGAGCGCGACCCCGAGTGCGCGGACCAGATGCAGGAGAACTTCGAGGCCTTCGCTGCGCAGGCTGAGGAACTCGCCGAGGCCGTCCGTCTGGACCAGCAAACGGTTCCCGCCGGGGGCCTGAAGCTCGTGACCTACCACGACGCATACGCCTATTTCGCGGAGAACTTCGGTTGGCAGGTGGTCGGCGCAGTCCAGCCCAGCGACTTCGCCGATCCGACCCCGTCCGAAGTCGTCACCTTGATCGAGCAAATCCGTACCGAGGGAGTTCCGACGATCTTCGGGTCCGAGGTCTTNCCTTCGAATGTGCTCGAAGAAGTCGGCAACGAAACCGGCGTGCGCTACGAGCAGTCGCTGCGCGATGACGATCTGCCTGGTGCTCCGGGCGAGGAGAACCATTCATGGCTCGGGTTGATGCAGTACAACTTCGCCACCATGATCGAGGGCCTCGGCGGTGACGCCTCGAACGTTCGGGCGGTTGACATCACGAGCCCGGTTCCGGATAACGCGGACTATCCGCAGTGACCGGCACCGGTGTCGGCCCCGAACTCATCAGGCTGATCGGAGTCGATGCTGGCTACAACCACCAGGCAGTCCTGCATGACGTGAATATTCACGTCCATGAAGATCAATTCACTGGGATCGTCGGACCGTCTGGGTCGGGAAAGACCACCCTTCTGCGGCTGCTGCTCGGCATCATCCGGCCCTTGTCCGGCTCGATCGACCAGATCGAGAATCTTCGGACTGCTTACGTGCCCCAACTCGAGACAGTCAACTGGGATTTCCCGATCACCGTTCTTGAATGCGTCCTGATGGCCGGACAGCCGGCCGACGGGCGGCGCTTCACCACGCCGTGGGGCAATGCTGGAGAGAAGGCGAGTGCCATGGAGGTGCTCGAGCGGTTGAACATCGCGCAGTTGGCCGACCGGCAGATTCGACAGCTGTCGGGTGGGCAGCAGCAGCGTATGTTCCTGGCGCGCGCCCTCTATCGCCGACCGCAACTGCTTTTACTCGACGAGCCCACCAGTGGCGTGGATGTGTCCACCCGGCATGACGTTCTTCATCTACTCGCAGACCTGCACGAGGACGGTGTGGCGATCGTCTTGACGACACATGACTTGAACGGGATGGCGGCTCACCTGCCGCACCTCATCTGCGTCAACCATCGGGTGATCGCCGATGGAACACCAGAGGACGTGATTCGCCCGGAGGTTCTGGAACAGACCTACGGAGCGCGCATGGAAGTTCTCGAGCATCTGGGTATGCGTGTGGTTGTCGATGACGGAGGCGAACGAGGAGATAGAGGCGAACTGGTAGATCGAGAGTCGCAGGTGGAGGCGTGATGGAGGCGATTCTCGAGCCGCTGGGGTACACCTTCTTTGTGAAGGGGCTCTTCGTTGCGGGGCTCTCCGGGGCGCTACTCGGCTTTATCGGCGTGTACATCGTGCTGCGTGGCATGAGCTATATCGGTCACGGGCTTTCCCATTCGATCTTCGGGGGTTTCGCCGCTGTGCAACTCTTCGCCACGCAGTTCTACATACTCGGCGCGGGGTTGTGGGGAATCGCATCCGCGCTGGCGATCAACGCAGTATCNAAGCGGAGCCGACTGGGTGCCGACGCCGCGATCGGAGTCATCACAACCGCGTCGTTCGCCCTGGGTGTTGCCCTGTTCGCGCGGTTCGGGTCCAGTGGTCCGTCCTTCGAAAATGCACTCTTCGGATCCATCCTGGGGATTTCCGTCGAGCAGATCGGAGGGCTTGTCGCCGTCTCACTGCTCGCAGTGATCTTCGTGTTCGTGCGCTATCGGGCGCTGTTGTTCACGACGTTCGACCCCGACGTTGCCAATGTCTCAGGGGTGCGCGTCGGCCGGGTGGAAGCCCAGTTGATGATCATCCTGTCGTTGTCGATCTTGGCCACGTTGACAGTTATCGGTGTCACGCTCGTCGCCGCGATGCTGGTGATCCCAGCAGTGGTGGCGCGAATGCTCACCGATTCCTTCTCTCGTATGTTGGCCTGGAGCACCGCTGTGGGAACGGTCAGCGGACTGGTGGGTATGTATGTCAGTTACTACGCCGAAGTTCCATCGGGAACCATGATCGTGCTGGTGGGCACCGCAATATTCCTCGTGGTCTTTGCCTTCGCGGGGAATGCTCGGCGACGAAAGTCAGCGGGCTTGGACGCGCATATGGAGCCCGTTCCCTCATCGGCGGCCGCGCGGTAGTCGTCCAGAGCTTCCACCGACGTTCGTGAGTCCTGGCACTCGTCGTAGGCTTGCACCGTTCAACGCCCGTCAGAGGAGACCCGCATGGCCGACACCACGCACGCTCCACCGTCACTGCTCGTCGATGAGCGAACGCACGTCGCCGCTGCGCGAGAAGAACTGTTGGCGTCTTTGGCCAACTTGAAGGCAGAGGCGGCACCAGGAGCGCTGGCGCAACGTGCACTCGGTGCAGCCAAAGGATGGTTCACCGATGAGTACGGCGGCATTCGCCCCGAACGAGTCGCCATCGTGGGCGCGGTCGTCGTGGGGTTCGTCACCATCAAGATCTTGGGGCGGCGCGGCCGTTGACCTCGACTCAGGAAGAGACGAGCGCCGCCTCGACGGTCCCGGACACGCGGCCACGATTAGACGGCTCAGTACCTATCAAGTTGCTGCATGACCGCGTCCTGGTGCGAGAAGGCGGAGAGGACGGGGAGCGCCGCTCGAGCGGCGGCATCGTGATTCCGGCGACCGCGCAGGTAGGTCGCCGCCTGTCATGGGCAACAGTCGTCGCGGTCGGCCCCAACGTCCGAAGTGTCGAAGTCCAAGATTCGGTGCTCTTCGAGCCAGAGGATCGAGGAACCGTGGAGCTTCAGGGGATCGACTACGTCCTCCTTCGTGAACGCGACCTGCACGCAGTTGCCTCGAGTCGTCACGCAACGTCCGGCACGGGCCTGTACTTGTAGGTATGAGTANCGCGGAGCGGCCGATCCTCGTCGGTGGTACCGGGCGCAGTGGCTCCACCATCGTTGGGCACCTGCTCGATCACCACCCGGACCTGACCCTGACCCGTCCGATGGAAGTCCGNTTCATTACCGGCAACGACGGAATTGCGGATGCACTCGCCGTGGCGATGCGCAAACCCGGCNGCGCGAAGGCCGAAGCGGCGGCACGTGTGGCAGCCACTCGGATCATGGAGCGGTGGTTCAGGCGGGCCCCCGATGTCGGCCTGCATACATCGGTGGGGCGCGAGGAGCTTCAAGGATGGTGCGAGCNCTACCTNGANCAGTCGGAGACCGATCCGCTGGGTGCGGCCCAGACAATTACCCGCACCATCATGACAAGCATCGCCCGTTCGATTGGCGCCGATCGTTGGGTAGACACCACCCCGGCGAACGCTCGAAAGGCGGACCGCGTCGAACCGATCTACCCGGACTCCACGGTGATCGTGGTGAACCGTGACGGCCGGGACGTGGCCGCCTCGTTCGTTCACCAAACATTCGGTCCCGACAACGTCTTCGAAGCCTTGGCCCAGTGGGAGCAGCGCATGGGGCGCATACACGCCGCGACACAACGCTCACGCCCTGATCGCATATTGAGCATAGATCTTGTCGATCTCGTGCGGACTTCGCGCTTAGAGACGATCGAGCAGATCTGTTCGTTCGTCGGAGTGAGCGTCGATGAGGACATGTGCGCCTGGTTCGACGCGAATGTGACAGACGAGAGCTCCCATGCGGGACGTTGGCGCCGGGATTTCGATGCGGATACGTGCGCGCAGATCGATGAGGCGTATCTCGCCGCCTGCGAGCGTCTGGTGAGTGCCGGAGTGCAGTTGCCGTCGGGCGAGTAGTGAACGCCGATCTCCGGCATGATCATCACGTGATCGATTGCATCGTGGTGGGAGCCGGACACAACGGATTGGTGACGGCTGCGTATCTCGCACGATCGGGGTACTCGGTTCTGGTGCTAGAGGCCAACTCGTCGGTGGGCGGCGCTGCTGTTTCCGCCGAGGTGTTCCCCGGCATGGGGGCCCGGGTGAGCAAGTACTCCTACCTGGTGTCGCTTCTGCCGCCGGCCATCGCGCGAGATCTGGCCATCGACGTGCCGCTGGCTCGGCGCCGCGTCGCCTCGTACACCCCCGATCCGGCCGACCCTCGCCGCGCCTTGGTCATCCCCTCCGACGATGAGCAGTCCCTCGCGGCCAACATCGAAGACATTTCTGCGGAACCCGATTGTTCATTCCTGATTGACGGCATGGCAGTGCTACGTGACATCAATCGTGCTTTGCGCTGGAACTTGCCAACCAATGGCCCGAAAACGTTGAACGGTTTTGTACTCGAACACTTAGAGACTATTCCGGAATTCAACCTTTGTATTCAAATTGATGAATATCAAATTGAGACGTTGCAGATTAAAGACAACATCATTAAGTCCTTGCGCATTCGCAGATTGGCTGGTGACGATCCTTTAGTCGATTAAAGTCGTCGTCAACCAGCACGACACGATTACTTTTTCGCCCAACGCCGATTCAATGCACTCACCACCGCGTTCAGGCTGGCGGTAATGGTGTTGCGACTGATGCCCAAACCGTAACAGCGGACGTTCGTATCTGGATCATCAATGGACAAAATACAAATAGCTTGGGCATCAGCGCCGGTTCCTAATGCTGTTTCTTGATACCCCAATACCGTCAGCGGTTCATTCAACGTCGCGGCCATAGCGTTAACAAACGCTTCAATCGGCCCTGAGCCCTCGCCGTCGATCGTCACTACATTGTCCGACACATCGACTCTCGCTACGCAACGTTGATCTTCTTCCCGGCCAGCTAACAGGTCATAGTCCACCAAGCGATACGGCCCGCTGTCAGCGCCGTAGGTATCCAGTAGCGCCTGATAAATTTCGTCCGGCTTAACCTCGCGATCAAGCTGCTCTGTCAGCTGCTGAACATGGGCGCTGAATTCCACCAGCAAATCTCTTGGCAAGGCTAGGCCGTGATGTTCTTCCAGCAAAAAGCCAATACCCCCTTTGCCAGACTGACTGTTAACACGCACTGTTTCTTTATAAGAGCTGCCTACATCTTCCGGATCTATCGGCAGATAGGGGACTTCCCAGATATCCTGATTGGAATCGGCCAGCGCGTCCATGCCTTTGCGGATGGCATCCTGATGCGAGCCTGAAAACGCCGTGAAGACCAAGTCTCCAGCGTAAGGTTGGCGAACATGAATCGGAATTTTCGTACAAGACTCAGATACTTCGACAATTTTGGGCATATCTTTGAGGTAGAGCTCAGGATCGACCCCCTGCGAGAACAAATTCATGGCCATAGTAATTACATCACAATTACCTGTTCGCTCGCCGTTACCAAACAACGTTCCTTCTATTCTCTCAGCGCCTGCCATCAAGCCCAATTCAGAGGCGGCAACACCCGTGCCCCTGTCATTGTGGGTATGCAAGCTAATGATGGCTTGTTCG
>FUFK010044701.1_pt1 | contig 14285 bp, 15 predicted proteins | sample 1021851 | NCBI WGS metagenome assembly FUFK01 (sample SAMEA51879418, study PRJEB19060) | metagenome | reverse complement strand
ACACTAACTTTTTCACTATCTTCTACACTAACACCTTTAACAATTTTAGAAGGCACAACACTTTGTACGATGTCGAAGTATTCAATTACATCATAGTCATCTAGTTCGTCTCTAGTATTAAATCTTACAAAGTGTTTTACAAATCTGTGTTTGAGTATTAGTTCTACTTCTTCTGCTAGCCTGTCTGTGTATTCTTTTGTTGTTGGTATTTTTCTACAAAAACGTGATGTGAGTTGTTCTATCTGTTCTAGTTCTGTCATGCCTAAAAGGTCCTAATAAAGCCAAACGCATTAATTAAGTGCGTACTTTATTTATCACTTTATTTGTAATTTTTTCTGCTAAGGCTAGACCCATTGTCCAACCTAAATGACCAGCACCACTGTTTACCCAAATGCCATTTATTTTATCAATTATTGGCAACATGTTAGGAGTCATTGGTCTAAGGCATGCCCATTTCTCATAACTATCTTTGTTTACAAATGTATTTTCTTCTACCCATTTTACAAGAGGTTTTATTCTATCTTGTCTTAGTTTATGATCCCATCCTGCAAGTTCGGCTGTACCTGCAACTCTAAAAACATTGTTTGCGAATGTGCTTGCAACAATCTTTTTATCATCATCTAATATTGAAACTGTTGGTGCATTTTCAACTAAGTCATAGGTTATAGAATATCCTTTGATAGGGTAAATGTTCAACTGTGGCAAAAATTGAGGAGTGTAAGCACCAGCACATACAATAACTTCATCATAAGACTTTTGAAGTTCTATTAGGTCTGCTTTTGTAACTTTTTGTTTTATTAATTCATAGTCAAAGTTTTTGATCATGTATTCATGTAACTTTAAACAAAACTCATGTATATCTCCTACACCATCTTCTTTTGTAATAGTAGCACCAATTATATTATCAGATACTATATTGTATTTTTCAGTTAAATTACTTTTTTCTTCAACTCTTCCCCAATCACTATTTTTAAACTTATCTAGTGTTTTCCTTGCTTTATCCCATGATTTTTGATTTTTATAAATGTGTAGTATTCCACAATCTTGTTGATGAAACTTAATGTCTATTTGTTCAATAAGTTCATACATCAAGTTCCTAGATCTCAGACTATACTGGATTGTTTTCCTTGTGTTGTAATCATATGTATTAGTTAGTGTGGCACCTAAAAATCCTGCTATCCATTTTACTTTTGACCAGGACCATACATCAGGTCTAAAAGCCAATGGAGCATCAGGTTGAGTCAACCATTTGATGCCTTTGATTATGTTACTGTATGTGTTCCATGTTTCTGCATTACATACAGATAATTGTCCGCCATTTGCATAACTGCATTGTTCAGCTATGCCATTATAATCATATAAGTTTATTTTGTATCCGTTTTTTCCTAGGAAGTACGCCGTTGTCACGCCAGCTACGCCACCACCAATAATCGCGATGCATTTTGTTGATCCCAACAATTAAGTTCTCTCTATCCCCAATCAAATAAACTGTCAAAAGTAGTTTTATCTTCTGCTTTTGCTAAGTCCCAGTTCATCACACCTAACAAGTTTTCTATTTTTTTAGTTATTATACCTTGTTCCATTTCTTCACTATCAAACGGCAGTTCCTTGTACCATTCTGGAAGTCTTGTTTCGTCTGTAGGATATCCAATACTAGTAAAGCCCATTGGATTTGCTTTTAGTTTACAAACAATAGTTTTCATACCATCCATAATTTCCATGCTGTACTTATCACTATTCATTCTACGCATTCTATTGTAGTTGATAGCCGCTCTAACATGACCTGGCATGTTTGCTTTACCTTTGTATATTTCATCACCTGTCTTTGGATCAATCATATATTCACTATTGTAATAGTGTGTAAGTTTATTTACTCTTTTTGGCGTGCCTTTTAGCCATGCTGGCATGTTTCTAAACTCACTTCTAAACTCAATAATGCGTTGGATAATCTCTTCTTCACTTGTACCTGTTAGTGTTTTTAGTTTTAACAGTTCATTCAAGAAGTCTTGCATAAATGCTGGCGTGTCTGACCTTTTGAGGTCCAGGCCCATTGCTTTTATTTTGCCTGGCTTATCATCTTTATCTTCTCTATGACCTTCATTGTCATACACTAATATAGCATAACGTTTCTTTGTAATGTATATACCAGCAGTTGCACTAACTTCTCTAGCCGCCGCAATTATTTGACCTTGTTCTCTGTTTTGTACATTATGTGCAGTTGCCATATAATCTGGAAATGTTTCGTTTGCCTGTTCACATACAGTTTCATATAGTTCTGTAACCTTGTCTTTATCCCATGCAAACTCGCCACTTTCTATTTGTTGTCTAAATACAGGGTAAGCACTAAAGTACACACTATCAGTATCACCATAAATGATACTATCTCCAACGTGGTCATAAATTCCTGTGAAAAGTTCATTTACCTTTGCTCCCATGTGTCTTGCAATAGTTCTGCCTGTAAGTGTTGTTGATTGTCCCATTCGTGGATCATTAAATCTACTGCCTGGATTTAGTAACGCACCATACAAACTGTTCAAGTTAATTTTTTTAACCAACTGACGTTTATCCCAATATGCAGTTTCTTCTACATTGCCTTTGGCTTGATTCTCACGCATGTTCTTTTGTAATACTTTACGTTCAGCATACCAACGTTCTAGTAATCCTGGAATAATACCTTTCTTGCTTTGATCAAGTATAGTGCCATTACTACTAAGTACCCAAGGTTGATCACTTTCGAATATAATTTGATACAGTTCTGCACCTGTACCTTGTAGTTCTTCGCCATTTTCAAAATCAATATAAAGCAGAGTTTCGTCATTCTTTTCCATAACAAGTTCATATTCTCTACATGCAAACTTGCCTTCCCATGCACTTGCTACGATCCATTTGTGTTCATTTAACATTGGAACAGTTAGTGTATGTCTTATTTGACCAACAATAGTTTCTGTGCTCATGTTTAAACTACGTAGAATACTTGGATACAGACTGTTCAAGTCCATACTGCCTATCCATTCATGAAAGCCTTTCTTTGGAGTTGCCACATAAGCACCGGCGGCTGTACATGTTTGTGGATAGTGTTTTTGTGTTTTGTCATGAACTTTGTCTGGACAAATTAATCCACGTCCATGTGCTTCATTTAAAATAGCTTGGTCTGTAACTGCTACTGCACCCATTGTTGTTTGCACTAGCACAGTGTTGTCATGTGCAATAACATTTGCCAAGTCTATAAACTGTAGCTTCTTGTCCATACGAACCAACAAGTCAACGTCTTGTCTTGAATATCTTATAAATGTTTCAAAGTCGTTGTTGTACAGTTGATCCAGTGTGCCTTGATATTCTGTTTTTCGTTCACCAAGTTCATATTCACCAATAGCATCCAAACTGTAACTATGCATTTCGTGATATGTGTATTTGCGATACAGTTCCATATAATCCAAGTGTAGTCTACCCACTGTATCATATGTTTCTTGTGCTTTGCCATAACGTTCAAACTCACGTCTGTTAGGATATTTTCCCCACAAACAAAAACGTCTTGTGTGTTCTTTACCAAGAACTCTTGCTATTCTATTCACCATGTATGGAATATCAAAGCCTTCACTGTTCCAGCCACTCATTACATCTGCATCTTCAATCAGTTGTAAAAATGTTTCCAGCAGTTCATCTTCTGTATCCAGCAGTATTGTATCTTCGAACCTGTCTACAATAGTTTGTGCATCTGCTTTTGTAAGTGTTCTAGGCTTGTTAACCAAACATATAGTTTTGCCTATCCAATCTAAGTGTACACTGATTGCAGTTACAGGATTGAACGGATCACTTGGCTCCGCAAAGCCTTTCTCAGGATCAAAGTCAACCTCAATATCAAAAAATGCTTGTTGTAGTTTAGGAGTTTCAGCACCTAAATAGTTGTCTGCTAAACATCTAAATACAGGATTAACATCACTTTCAAATAAACNTTGACTGCTATACAGTTTCTTTTCTTTTTTGAATTGTTTNCCGCTTGTTGTNACNACACGTTCNAGTNNATCACCGAATATGCTTTCAAACTTACCACGACTGTCTTTGTAATAAAATACATAACGTGCTGGATATTCTCTAAACACACGTTTTCCGTCAACACGTTCTACAACATGTATTATATCTTTGTCTCTGTCAATTAGTGCATCAATATACATTAGCCGACAAATGCCCTTTCTTGTACAAACGTACCTTGAGTCTTTTTGTTACCTTCATTGAATCCAAGTTCATTGAAATGTTTCTTCAAGTCGTTATTAAATCCTATGCTTCCACATATCATTATACGTTGTTCTACAGGATTGTCAATAGTCAGTATACCGTGATTCAAAAACTTTTGTATACGTCCTTCAAACTCTGCAGGTTCTTGAGTAATTGTACTGAAATATTCAATTGGCATTTCATTCAAAAAATCTCTAAAACTATCTTGTTCTACATGTGTCCTTGTTGTCCATGTTACAGTAATCTTATCAAATAAATCATATGTTTCTGGTTCACGCAATAAACTAATAAAAGGTGCTATACCAGTTCCGCTAGCCATCATTACTAAATGACCACCTAGTTCTAAATTAGCCAGTATAAGTGTACCAGTTGGTTTATCACCTACTTTTATTTTGTCGCCAACATTTACATGTTGCAATCTACTTGTAAGTGGACCATCTGGTACTTTAATACTATAAAACTCTAAGTAGTCATCATACGGACCACTTGTCAAACTATAAGCTCTATTAGGTGTATCTTCATCTATAGTGCTTATCATAACAAACTCTCCCGCAGTAAATCTATAACTACGGGGTCGTTCTGTCTTAATTTTGAAAAGTTTGTCTGTGTAATGTTCAACTTCAGTTACTGTTAATTCTAACACTAAGTATCCCTGCCAACTGCTTGTAATACTTCTTCAACTGCACTGAAACTATCTTGTACTTGTGCAAATTCATTTTTATAAGCAATGCGGATAGCCTTATTAAGTGTAGCTGGTTTCATATCCATTTCTTCACTAATAGCTTTGACTGTGTCTTTTAGCCCTTCTCTGAGTGCTTCTACTTCACCAGTAACTTGTATACCTTCATTCATCAACTGCTTTAGTTTAGCAATTTCTGAGGGATTAAATGTTCGTAATGGCATTGTTGTCTCCTTATAGCTTTTATTAATATACAGAATTTTTACTTAGATGTCAATGATTCTTTTATTCTATCGCTAAGTTTTTTATCCAACTCTTTGATCTTTGCATCAATTTCTGCCCAAAGAGCTTCATCTTCAGCTGTAAGGTCATCAATCCATTGTTCATGTTGTATTAGCAACTTTTGTAAATCTGCTACTAGGTTTGATATCTTTGTATCAGTGTACTCACCTAAATCCTCTACACGAGTGTCAGTATGTTGACCAGCTTTGTCAACTTGTGCTAGAACATCTAACAAAGCGGTATCTTTGGTTTTATCACTAAGTTCTTGTACATCTTTTTTCAGTTGCTCAACGTCATTGATAAGTGTAACTTCCTTCTCAACTTCCGTTCTTGCTGTAAGTTCAGCTACTTCATTCTTAAGTGTATCAATAGTTTGTGATTGCTGTGCTATCCACCATACAAAACCTGATACTTGTAGTACAATAGCAATTACAATACCTATACTAAATTTAGCGTTCATTTTTTCTTCCTTTCGATCTTTTGAATACGACTTTCCAATTCATCAATCTTTGCTGTAATTTTAGGATAGCGTTTACGCCATGCGTCATCTGGTTGTTGCAACCAAGTCCACCCCCAACGTTCTACCAAATAATCTACAGCATTGTCTACTTTAGCATAAAACCAAAGTCCAACTCTTGTGGTACTCATGTATGCTACAAATATAGCACCAAAAATACTTCCAGCCAGGGCTGTGTATATCCACAACCTATCGGTTGCCATACGTTCAATCATTTCCCACATTATTTTCTACTTTCTAATATTTCTTTGCATTTGTCACTAGCGTATGTAGTGAAAAATCTGGGAGCAAACGCATGAATAAAACATGCGTATGCCGCCTTTTCAAGTTGCCAAGACACCCAGCAAGCATGTTTAAAATGTTGCCAGCGTGTCTCACCAACCTCTTCTAAATGTAATCTACATTTCTTACTGAGCATTACTCAGCTTTCCAGATAGTCCAAGCGCCATATATGATTGCGGCAATGGCGGCAAATTTAATTAGGTTAGTTGCAAACAAGGCAATCAAACCCATTACAATAAGCACTCCACCATCCCAAGATGTACGCTCACCTATCCGTGATTTAATCCAATCCATCATTACTTTATTCCCATCGCGGCAAGAGTAGCTTTGCCTACTATACCATCTGGTACTAGTCCTCTGCTCTTTTGCCATTGCATAACTGCGGCTTCAGTTCCTGGACCAAAGTCACCGTCTGCTGATATGCCCAAGGCTTTTTGAACTGCTTTCACAGTTTCACCTTTGCTTCCTTTTCTTACAGTACTATGTACTACTTTTGGAGGTTCCCATGTACCACCTAGCACTTCGAGTGCATGGGCATAATGCTTTTTACGGTCTGCTAATCCAATAGTACCACCGTTAATACGCTTTGTCATAGTTACAATATCTTGCTTGTCGCAATACTTGTTGATGTTATTAGTTTTCCAATACCAACATGCACTTTCCAATGCACCAGGTTTTGTTTTTATATACTTAATGGCTTGCTCAGCTGTATAGCCAAGTGTTTTACCGAATTGCGTGTAATTGTAACGACCCGTCAATTGGATAATACCTCGTCCTCTAAAGCGCCATCCGTCGCCACTAGCTGTATCACCATTTTCCATTCTATTAGCATAAACAATATTTGCAATCTTTTCTGGCTGTCTATGATAAGGTTTACTGTCTCTGCCAGCTCTTACAAAGTACTTGCCAAATACTGCATCTAATGCCTTGCTACTATAGTTTAGATTTTCTTCAATAATTCTGAAATTTGCACTTTCATGACAACATTGTGCCAAAAATCCTGCTACTCTGTTTACAGTGTTAATCTCATAGTATGGTAGGATTTCTTCCATTGCTTCATACCATTGATTAGCTTCATTGTTACCGTGAAGAAGTTCTATAACTTGATCCTCGGTAAAATTAAATTCAAACTTACTCATTTTGAGTTCCTTCTATTTACTTTGTATTTATTGGAAATACACCTTTTTTTCTGTAGTATCCTAGCCTGATATCTTTGAGATTGCCACTAGCTGTATAGTCTTCTTCATCTTCACTTAGATTAGGAATAAACTCTAAATCTTTCATATGTCTGTAATCATCACCTTGCCATACCGGATAGATTTCGTCACCGATTTCGCTCACCAAGCATATATCATTGCCACTTCTCAAATGTATCTCAGTGATTTTGTCATTTTTGAATTCAATGTTTAATTCTTTTACATCAATTTCGTGTACCCAGTCAGGTAACTTAAAATAAGGAGGATGTATTATTCTCCAACAATCAAACTTGGTCAAATTATCTTCAGTTTTATGTAGTCCTTGACAAGCATTAACTGGCATCCAAAGGTTGTCAACACGTTTATAATCTATACTATAGTGTTTACCTGTAAACCATTCGCACCAAAAGTATCCTGGTGGTATATGTTTGTGATTTGCCATATCATCTTGTTCATTTACAGTAAGCCATTTTTTGTGAGCACCTATCCCCATACCGTATGGATTATATACAGGTCTTACAATATAATATCCATCTTTTTTTACTGGAATACCTGCCGGACCGGCATGATAGCCAAGACGTAAACTTACATCTAACTTATTGAAAACCCATCTATATTGAGGATATGCCTCCCAGGCATGATAATCATCTAGCACATCGGTCATTTACAGTGCTTGCATCTACATCCAGTACAAACATCGTTGACGCAATTTTCACAGTCTTTATAACAATGATGATCGCATCCACATTTCTCACATTTACATTCCATTATGATTTCCTTGTTGTGTTAGAAACGTTTTTAGCTTTTCCTCTACGATTTTTGTTGGGATCTTCTCTACGTTTTTTTCTTACTGCGGCGGCTATTGCTTTTTTGCCACCTTTGGCTCTAAGACTTGCGGCTCTTGACTTACTTAAACATTTTGGCTTTCCTTCGCCTTTTTTAGCATCTCCGCATTTACCTATNCGTTCACCTTTTGTATTGTAACGATCCCAGCCACCTCCGCCAGCACCGCCTTTTTTGCCTTTGCCAAACCAAGCTCTAAGATCTTCTGTTACTTCATTTATCAGCATTTTTCTTAGCCTCTTGTTTAGCTTCGTAGATTGCTTTTTTCTTCAGATACTCTTCTTCTGTTAGCTTATGCCAACCAATACATTTACCAGTTGGTGATCTTCCACAACCACAACTCATTTTTTCTTACTGTTTCCCCAGTTCTTAGCGCCTTTCTTACGGCACTGAACTAGTGCTCCACTGGCATATGCACTGGGCCATACTTTGTAACGTGCTTTTACTTTGTGATAGCAAGCATCTTTTTTGCCTGCTTTTTCGTCGAATTGTTCTTCTGTTAGTTCTTCGTAGACTTCATTTAACTTCATTTCATTGCTCCGTAGAAGAAGTCTAGAACTTTTAAAAATCCTGCTTTGGTTTGCATCATGTCATCTATTTTCTTTTGATTACGTTCTTTCATTCGATCATACATTTGTACGAAAATGTTAGCTGTAGTCATATCAACTTTCATTGACCCATCTGCGAACTTAATAGACATTGCACTCTTGTCTTTTACAATATCTCTTAACTTATCGATGTTTTCACATACTAATATAGTTCTGTCTATTTTTTCTTGTTCGTGCATTTTTTTGATTTGCATTTGAACATTTTTAACATCTATATCTTCTTTTACAAAACTTCTAATAAAATTAATTTGTTCACATACTTTACCCCATGTATTATGTCTATGATCCAAAGTTGCTCTTGTATACTGTGCAACGATTGTGTTAGCATCTGTGCTTTCATTAAGTTTGAGTGAATCACGCATTACATGTAAATTAATGGTTTCATACTTTTTCTTTTTCTTACTCTTTTTCTTTTTACCATACTTGCCTTCGATCATTTTACCTTTAGGCTCTGCACTGTTGGCATGCATTGCCGCCATGTGTTTTTTGTATTTCTCAGTACCTTTTTTGTGTGGACTATTACCTTCTTTCATTCTACCTGTTTTAGGCATTGGATCGTCTAAGGCTTTGAATTCTGCATATGTAAGATACATATCAGTATCTCTATCATAGTAAGAACCTTCTTTTGGATCATAGTAAATTGGTTTACCACTCATTGTTTGAAATGGACCTTCTAATCCTGGCATCTCTGTGTAACGTTCTTTGTCAATGTCAGGAAGCCTTGTATAGCCTTCTCTCATCCACCATGGTATTTGTTTGCCGTTCTTGTTAGAATCTGTACCAAAGCCAGGCATTCCAGGCATAGGTGCTGGAACAAATCTTCTGTTTCTTTTATCATTGTTTGGTGTTACAACTGGCATATTAGATTTAAATTTAGGGTTCTTGTTTGGTGGCGCTACCATAGGGTGCGTATTTTCAAACGGATTATCATCTTCTATTTGATCAACCATTCTATCAATAATATCTTCAAAGTCATCATCTGGATGTAATCCGTACTCAGCTGATGTATCATTATACATATCTTGAATGTACTTTTCTTCTGGACTATCTCCTATTAACATATTATAAATTTCTTCATGCGGATCATCTGAGCTCATTATTCTTGCATGAAGATCGCTCATTGCACCTTCTTCTAGTGGATACAAATGTGTATCAACACCTGCTGTGCTTTTCAAACCTTTTTCTTTTGCAAACTTTTTGGCGGCTTCGTAAGATGTCTTGGCTTTGATATCCATCATGCCTTTTTTAACATGTACTACTTTGTACATTCTATCGTGATCTCCAGCTTCGCCTTCGTTTTGTACTGAATTAAACAAATCTAATTGTTTTGGTTTGGGCAGTTCAATTTTTGTTGTGTCTCTGCGTCTTTGTTTGTTAAGTTGTCTATTAATCGCATCAAAACTTGATCTATTGCGTAATGATGCAAGACTTTTTTTCTCTTCTAGTTCTACTTTATAGCCAAATCCATCTAGTGTATCTAATAATGGCACCACGTCACCTGACATTGCCATATCTTCTATCTGTTCTAAGTCTTGCTCTGATATCTCACCATCTAGTATTTCCAACGCACTTTCTAGATTATCTGCTATCAGCACTTCATCGTCATTGTAAATTTTGTAAGGAAAGGATTGCATTGCTTCTGCGGTGAATTGCTCCATTGCTTTTTTTCTTATGGTAGCATAGTAGACTGTTTCCCAATCTTCGCCGTAACGATCTTTCATATCTTTCTTCATATCACTATCGTCATACTTTTTCTTAAGCCTTTTTTCTTTGGCTTTTTCTTTTTTAGTCATTTCTCGTTCTGCAAAGTTTTTAAATTTCATAGTACTATTCCGTTTTTAGTATTTATTATCTATCCCATTGATCTACGCATAGCACCAGCAGGATCCTTCATTGTAATTGGTTGGTTGTAATTTACAGGTGCTCTAGATACAAAATCATAATGACCTTGTCTTCCTTTATAAGTTACTTTTTGTCTTGGCTTTGCCGGAGCTTTTAACTTTCCGTCTTTCCTAGCTTGTCTAATAATTGCATCATCATATGGTTTATTAGAGGTTGGGGTAGTTACATCTACACCTAATGTTTTCGCCACTTTATTCAGCGAGTTTTCAGATATTATTTCATTTATTTTCATTGTTTTTGTCCACCTGTTGGTAATGCACTTTGAGCTCTTCCGATTGCTCCTTTGTACTTTTCTAGGTCAAGTGGATCTTGATATTTTGCAGGATAAAATTTCATTAAGCTACTATCATCTGTGCCATCATCGTCTCCACCTAAGAAACCAAATCTAGGTCCTTTACGCATAACTCCTGTTTTGTCTACTTTTTGTTTTGTTTTATTTTTTAGTTTTGTGTTAAGGTTACTTTTTTTGTTTTGATTCTTGTTTTGCTGATTCTGTTTGTTTAGATTACTAGTTACACCTAATGCCGCCGCATCAGCAGGATTTAATTCAATGTTTCCTTTTTGTAGTTGATCCTGGTCAGCATAATTGGCTTGACCTGCTTCTTTGTCTTGTTGTTGCTGATTGTATGCGGCTGTGTTGTCTTGTGCTTTGTCTTTAACTTCTGCACCTGCATCTTGTGTGCCAGTATCTTTTGTCTTAGCAGTCCTGCCCATGGCATCATCTGCCTGCTTTTGATTATCCCTTGCAATTTTATCAAGTTCAGCTTTTTGTTGTTGTGTTAGTTGATCAGTGGGTGTAAACTGTATAGGTTGATTAGCACCAGGTTCTTCAATACCTGTCAAGTCGTCGCTTTTAACCTTAGCTTTTTCTTGTGCATCAAGTTCAGCTTGTCTCTTTTGGTAAGCCGCTACACGTTCTCTACTTTGCTCAGGTGTTTCTGGAGTACCTCTGCCTAAATTTATTGGAGCATCTGGAAATCCTGTTTGTGGTCCAGCCGCTTGTTGTTGTGCATCTTGATTCTTTTTTGCTATATCATTTTGTAATTCTTTAACTCTTTTTTCAACTGCTTGATACTGCGGATCTGTTTTAAAATCATTCTTTTCAGCACCTGTCATATTTTCCATTTCAGCATCGAATAAGTTTTTCAATGCAACTGGATTATTTTTTAACAAGTCTTGATAGAATTCATTTGCGGCTTGTTGGCTATCACTTATAGTTCCATCACCTACTGTGGTAGGTGACAATATCATTGCAACAGGTCCAAGCACTCTGCCTAGTACAGTTTTACTTATTTGTTTTGCTATACCCGATGATTTAATATTGCTTGGTGCTCTGTTATCATTGGCGGCTTGCTGTGCAATATTAGGATTATTTTTTAAGTATTGTTCTAATGCACTTTTTAATTGTGGTTGACTAAATCTTGGATCTACATTTTGTATGTTTGCTACAGCTTGATTCAACACTTTCATTTGTGTTACAGCGCCGCCGGCAGGACCTCCAGAAGTAGTAGTAGTTGTCCTTGGTGTTGTTGTGCTTGTTGAAGTTGTACTGGTAGTACTAGTAGTTTTTGTTGATGCACTAGAAGGTTTAACTTCAACTGGAGCTGATTGGTATTTTTGAGGATTCAATCTAAAAGCACCAGCCTGCTCAGGAGGTAATGAATTTAAAAAGTTTTGTACTTTGATAGCATTGTTTGTTTTTAAAACTTCTCTGAATTCATTTTCTACATTAGTAGGAATTTTTGTATCTACATATTTTTCATCACCTGCTCTGGGTGGTTCTACTAAGAATGATGTTTCTTCCTTTTCGCTATCTATAGTAGCATCTCTTACTTCTTTTCCTAGATTAGCAAAATAATCTTTTATTCTTTGAATAATACCTGGGTCTGGTTGATTGTCCTCATAATTTGTTTTAGTGCTATCATCTCTGTCAGCACTGATGTTTTGATTTTGATAGGTTGCCATCAGATCCTTGTGAAACTTATGATCTGTTCTACCTCTTGAACCGTCTTCTTTTACTTCAGCCCACATGCCACCTTTGCCATCTGCAACACCTAGCCAAACATATTTTTTACCTTGAAATGTTACTTCAGCACCTTCTGGTGGTCTTGTATTAGCAACATTTTCAGTTGGCTTTTCAAAATCTTTTACAACATTGTCTTTAACTTCTGGTCTTAGATCTATGCTCTGATAGTTTGCTCGATCTTCGTCACTAATAATTTCTTTACTACTACCTGGGTAAACTTTATCACTTGCTTCTAAGAATGCTTCTAGTTCATCAGCTTGCATCTCACCATTTGCAATTTTAATCTTTGCATGTGCTATGTAATGTTTTCTTGAAATATCTACTTTTTTATCAGACTCAGCATCACCGCCTTTAATGACTGGAACGTGCGGAGCCTCCGGAGCATCAAAATCTGTAACACCTTCATTTTCTTTTACTGTGTTTAGTGCATTTTCTTTTCGCTCTTGTTCTTTTTTCAGTTGTTCGGCTTTAGCATCGAATCGTTGTTTTTCAGCAAATATCTGACTACCTTTTTTAGGACTGCCATCAAAATTATGAGTTAATCCGTATTCGCTATCCCATGCCTTTTGATCTTCTTTTATTTCCTTTAAAGCACGTTCATAATTGGCTTTTTGTGCAGTATACAAAGAGCTGTTAAAAAACCTTTTAAAATCTTCATTGTTTTCTTCTGTAGGTCTAGTATCAGGATCAAGTGGACCATCACCGTCAGCTATACTTTTTTGATTTCTATTGTCCCAAGCTGTTTGGTCATCTTCAAGTTTTCTTCTTGCACCTTCTGTAAGTTGGTCCATTAATTTTTTGGCATTTACAGCATCTGCCACAGATGGACCAGATGTTGGATCTTCCATGTTAACACGTTTAGGAGCATTGTCTAATAAATTTGCAACTTCATCAGGTACATTGTCTTCCATACGTCTACTATTAAACATTATCTGTTGTCTAGTCCATGTTTGATTGCCTCTTTCTGGGTGATTGGTAAATGTAACCTTGCCATCTTTCCAATACTCCATTTTTTGCATATCATCTAAATCGGACCATATAGGAGGTTCTAGTGTACTACGACCTTCTATTCTTACATCAATTTTTCTGACATTTTCAAGTTGAGCTAATACTTTGTTGATATCTGTCTTGTCAGTAACTTTTTCATTATCTACAGTTATGCCAAGCAGTTGAGCAAGACGTCTTGCCTGTCCTTCGTCGTCTAGATTGATAGTTGATGTATTTTCTTCTACATTTATTTCCACATCATCTAGCAAACTAATAAGCTGTATATTGTCTGTATTTTCCTTTATTTGTTTTCTAGTATATCTTACCCCATCTCTTGTGAACGAACCATTTCTACTAAGTTGACGCAGTTCACCTTTTGTAAGTTGGTCTTCAGTGAGTAAACGTTTTTTAATCATTTCTGCAAGAGCAAATTTTCTTACACCAGTTTCAGGATCTACAGTTTCAATTCGATTTATAAGTGTATTTGAATCCATCGACATAATATCTAAGATTGCTTTAGGATCTCTTCTACCGCCCATTATAAATTGTGAGAATCTTGCCAAGCCTGCTCTAGCTCTTGAGGCTCCATCAACTGTAGTAGCTAATACGTTACCTGATTGTGCCGCCAACATTTCGTTGTATGCGGCGTTAAAAGCTCCTTCTCTTGCAGTGGTTATGTTGCCTCCTGCTCCTTTGATAATACCTGTGTTCTCAAATACCTGTTCTAAAT
>FUFK010049468.1_pt1 | contig 14286 bp, 11 predicted proteins | sample 1021851 | NCBI WGS metagenome assembly FUFK01 (sample SAMEA51879418, study PRJEB19060) | metagenome | reverse complement strand
AGGATAATATTCAAATATCCACTCCCTATCACCATGATTCAATAGTATTGTTTCATAAGATGAATTATAGATGGGTCTAGATGATACAATTTGTACAGTAGCTTCAAACTGATTTGATGATGGCTCATTTATAATATTTACAATAAAATTACAATTAATTTTTTCTTCTGAGCCAACATTATCTTTTGTCCAAATTTGATTGTTTAAAAATTGCTCAATATTTGATTGCATCTCATTAAAAAATAATTTTTCAGTGGATTGTAATTTTTCAGTATTTACAACAACTTTAGCATTGAGCTCTTGGCTAAATAGGTTTGTATTAATTGAGTATAATAATAAAAATATTATAGCTCTAAACATTATGTATTAATTATAGATTTTCAGATATATCTTTATCTTCCTCTTGTGGCTTCCTAAAAAATAACTCGTCATTAACAAGTTCTTCTGATGCTATTGTGGTAGATTTTGGTAATCTCTCAAAGTATCTAGAAATCTCTATTTGCTCTCTATTTTCAAATACTTCTTCGAGATTGTCAACATCTGATGCAAACTCAGCAAGCTTCTCATTCAATTCCTCTTTTTGTGTGGCAGAGAGTTGTCTAGCTCTTTTTCCAATAACTCTAACAGACTTATAGATATTTCCTGTTTTTGATGCAATTTCATCAACATTTAGATGGGTTATTTTTGATTTAATTTTCATGATATTATTTTTTTTGTGTTGCAAAGTTACTTAATATATTTAAACTTTCAAGGTACATCTTCTCAGCCTCTATCCTATACGTACTTGAGGGATATTCGTCTACAAAATCTAAATATAAATCGATCAAATCCCTAAATCTATCTTCTTGGAGGTTTNGAAAGCTATTTGAAGCTATATTGTATTGAGATAAAATTTTTAAAAACATTCCTTGATCATTAAACTTTGAGTCTGGGAAATCTTTCTTAAAATTTTCTAATGCAATTATAGCTGATTTATAGTTCCTTGTTTTAAAATATTGCTGAGCATTTTCAAAATTTTTTGTTTCCAATTTTACCTGCAACTCATCAATTATCTCGTTAGCTTCTTTTGAAAAATCATTGTATGGATATTTGTTTATAAAATTTTGAATTGCATTTATGGCTTCTACCGTTGTAGATTGATCAAGATTTGAGTTAGGAGATGTTTTATACAAAGAATATGCATATAAATACTCCGCCTCAATAACCTTTTCGCTTCTAGAAAAAAGTTCAATAAAAGATTTAAAATATTTTGCACTAGTTTCATACTGTTCTAGATTATATAGAGAGTAAGCAAAGTAAAAATCAACAATTTCAGACTCTTCACTTCCTTTGACTAGGGGTTTAATATCTTTAAATAAAGTACTTGCTTTAAAATACTTCTCTTCTTCATAGTATTCCATTGCAGCATCTAATTTCTTTTGGTAACCAGTTGACTTCAAAATCTTTCTGTATTCACTACAAGAAGTAAGAATTAGCATTAGGAAAATTTTAAAAAAAAGTAACTTATTTATCATTGCGCAAATATATCTTTTTTCTTAGATAGTAAACGACATCCTGAATGGTTGGTTTCTCACTTTCTCTCCAACGAAAAGATTCAATATATTGGTCATCCTTAGATATTTCATGAGGTGGTATTAATTTTGCCTGAGGATTTTTATAAAATATAATATTACTTATTTCATTTTCCTTAAAATTTAATCTAAGATCACTACAAATAATATAATTTAAACCTATCATATTTTCCATACTCTCATCAAGAGCGTAATATATTGTTTCTCCATTTCCTTTGACATTAATAGATTTTATGTTGTTATTTTCATCAAATTCTGCCCTCATTAACCTTCCTTTTATTTGATTAAAGTTTTTAAGGGTATCTTCTGAGATTATAAAAGCATTTTTAATTAAATTCATCTCNTCTATATTATTTTCATTTAAGATAAAATTTATAGTATCAGACGATATTTGATTTTTGCCATTCCAAACGACTGGATCATTAAACATAGTTATAATAGAATCACTTAGACTAAATTTTATTGAATCAGACCTTCCTGTGAATTGACTTCTATAAAATTTTACGTTATTATATGCTTTTAGCATAGTNATGTCTTTGTTGTCTCCGTAGGCCAAGATTGTATCCGACGAAAGATAAAATGTATCATTTTCTATATTTTTTTTGAGTAATGGTTCATCAAAAATTTTTGTTAATTCTTTTTCTCTGTCATAAATACCAGAATTNCCTAATATATAATAGTCGGAATCTTTAATTTTTAATTTCACATTCTGATTTGCTTCGTATACCTTTTCTGATTCATTATAACTTATAATATCAGCTTCAAGTATATACTCGTTCGTTTCAATCGTACTGGATGTAAGACTTGTATTTAAATTCGATTCATTATAGCTACCTCCTAATGAATTTATCATGACACTATCATCTGAAATTATTTCTGAGAAACCNAATGTTGTTGCCTCTTTTGTTTCAGTATTATATATCATTGAATCTGAANACATNATATAATCTTTCCCTNGGAATTCAACTTTTTTAGAGAATGAAGATATATTTNTATCACCAAAAAAAATACCATTAATACTCTGAAGATTATTAGCTTCATCTTTTAGGCTCCCTCCATCAAAATATAATCCTTTTTTTTCATCAATATAGTAATCAAGTTTTTGTGTTTTAATCTCTTGTTGATCTTTGATATATATTACGTTTCCTCTCAGTTGAGCAATTTTTTTGTTACCGTCGTATATTAGAATGTTTGAGGTTATTACTGATGAGTCAGAGTTATAAATTTTAACATTACCGTACGCCTCCATAAGATTTTTTTTGTTGTAAAAATTAGCAGAATCGCATCGAACTTCAGTTTCTCCTTGAATAAAAATTACATTATTAATTAATTTTCTGACAGGTTCTTTATTTATTCTCTGAAATTTTAGCTCATCTGCCTCATATTTAATTTTCTCTCTTTTTTGACCATAAGCTGGTAATGAATAGATAGATATAAAGAAAATTATATATGGAATTATTTTCATTATGTAAAAATAGATAGATAAAACTTTTATTATAATGCAATGATCAATTATTAAATTTGTATTATGAAATTACAACTAGATAAGGAATCATTTTTAAAATTTTTTAACATCAATGATATAGATATTAAAGAAAAATCATTCCTATGTGCGGTAAGTGGTGGGGTTGATTCAATGGTTCTCTATGACCTTATGATTAAATGTAATCTTAATTTGTCTGTTGCCTCATGCAATTATAAATCAAGAAAAGAATCAGATAATGAAATCGAAATGATTAAATCTATTTGTGCTGAAAATAAAATTAATTTTCATTCAGAAATATTTAGAATTGATAAACAAAGTACAGGCAAATCTTTTCAAATGTTAGCAAGAGAAAAAAGGTATGAATGGTTTAAAAGTCTTATGAATGAATTTAGTTATGATTATTTGGTCACTGCTCATCATGCAGATGATAACATTGAAACAATCCTACTTAATTTTTCAAGAACAACGGGCTTCAAGGGTTTACTTGGAATTCCTGAATCAAAAAATCAAATTTTAAGACCTATGTTATCTTTTGAGAAAGATGTAATAATCAACTATGCAAAAAAAAATAAAATAAAATGGAGTGAGGACTCATCGAACAAGACGAATTTATATAATAGAAATAAAATCAGAAAAAATATTCTCCCAATCCTTAAGGAAATCAACCCATCATTTATCCATTCAATTTCAACATCAGTAAATAGGTTGAGGCTCACTGAAAATTTTATAAATGATAAACTAGATAAGTTTAAAGAAAAATATNTAACTATTGAAGATAATTTTGTCATAATTGATAAATCTTTCATTGTCCATTTGAGAGAGGATTTAATTTTATTTTATGAGTTATTAGGAGAATATGGATTTTCATTTTCTCAAATTGAAAAACATATACCCTCAATTGATAAGATTAATAAAAAGTTAATTTCAAAAACTCATCAGTTAATAGGTGACAGAAAAAACCTCATAATTACTCCACTTGATTATGAGTTTAATACTAAAATAACTTCAAAAAGTATTAGAGAGGTAAACTGTGGTCATTTCAAAATCAGAGGAAATATTTTTAATAAAGGAGAAATTTCAATTAATAAAAATAAAAAAAACGCTCAATTGGATTATGATAAAATTCAATTTCCTATAACATACAGAAATTATTCTGAAGGTGATTCTTTTTCTCCTTTAGGAATGAGAAATCAGAAAAAGGTATCAAGTTATATTTCTGATATTAAACTAAATTATATTGATAAGATACATCAGCTTGTTCTTGAAGACAATAAAAATAATATTGTTTGGCTTGTTGGACAACAGATTAGTGATAAGTATAAAGTAGATAATTACACAAAAAAGATTTTAAATCTTGAAATAATTTAATTTTTTATAGGATGGTTTTACTCATCTTATCTAATTTTGATTAAAATAAATAATATGAAAGTAACAGTTGTAGGAGCAGGAAATGTTGGTGCTACGTGTGCTGATGTCTTAGCTTATAGAGAAGTATGTAATGAAATTGTTTTGGTTGATATAAAAGAAGGTTTATCGGAGGGAAAATCTCTGGATATATTTCAAAAGGCTCCTATCAATTTATATGATTCAAAAACAACTGGATCTACAAATGATTATACACTGACAAGTAATTCAGACGTTGTTGTAATCACATCTGGCTTACCAAGAAAACCTGGAATGTCAAGAGATGATCTAATTGGAACCAATGCAAAGATTGTAACTTCCGTAACTGAAAATATTATAAAATATTCTCCTAACTGTATTATAATCATTGTTTCTAATCCTCTTGATGTTATGACATATCAGGCACATTTAACATCAAAATTTCCAAGAGAGAGAATAATGGGAATGGCAGGAATACTTGATACTGCTCGTTTTAGAGCATTTATTTCTGAAGAGTTGAATGTCTCAACAAAAGATATTCAAGCTTTACTACTGGGAGGTCATGGAGATACAATGGTTCCATTACCTAGATATACAACAGTATCTGGAATACCTGTAACTGAGTTGATTGAAGATGAAAAACTGAATGATATCATAGAAAGAACAAAGTTTGGTGGTGGTGAGTTAGTAAAGTTAATGGGAACATCTGCTTGGTATGCTCCTGGTTCTGCAGCAGCTCAGATGGTAGAGGCAATTATAAAAGATCAAAAAAGAATTTTTCCTGTTTGTATTAAACTTGAGGGGGAGTATGGGATAGATGACTGTTATCTTGGTGTTCCTGTAGTCCTAGGTTCAAATGGTGTTGAGAAAGTGATTGAGTTGAATTTAAATTCCGAGGAACTAAAGCTTTTAGAAGAATCTAGACAGCATGTCAAAGAGGTAATGTCTGTTTTAGATAATCTCTAATGGAGAAAAGTAAAATACATGAGAGTAATCTCATTAGTAGAGATCTCAGTTGGCTCAATTTCAATTATAGAGTCTTAGACCAGGCAAAAGATTCAAAAAAAAATGTTCTTGAAAGACTTAAATTTCAGTCTATAGTTTCTTCAAACTTTGATGAATTTTTTGAAATCAGAGTTGGTAGCTTATATAACTACATTGATAATAATAAAAAAAGATTCGATTACTCTGGATTGAGAGAATTGCCTTTTAGGGATCACTTATTAGGAGAGTGTCAAGTTTTCTTTAAAAAATTTTATAAAAATTTTAATGATAAAATTATCCCTGAGATGATTAAAAATTCTATTTATCTCGGCGATATTGAATCATTAGATGAGGAAGGTAAGAAAAAGATTAAGAAATATTTTAAAAAGACAATATTTCCAATGCTTACTCCAATGGTATTTGATAATCTTCATTCATTCCCTATCCTAATGAATAAGGTTTTAATATACGGTGTTGTAACAAAATCATCAGACAACACTAATAAAAGAAAAATATCATTTATTCAAATACCTGTAAACATTCCAAGATTTTTTGAATACAAGATTGACGAAAAAATTATATTTATTCCAATCGAAAAAATCATTCATAAATACATTAAAAAGTTTTTTAGGAATGTGACGATTGAATCAATATCTCTATTTAGAATAATAAGAAATGGAGACTTTACTTTAGAAGAATCAGAGGATATTGAAACCAATTTTCTGGAAGAACTCAAGCAAAAATTAAAAGATAGAAAATTTAGTAGAGTTGTTAGAATTGAAATTCATGAGGAATATGATGATCATCTAGTTTCTAAACTTAAAGATATATTGGATGTTGGTGACAAAAATTTATTTGAAGTAAAAAAGGAATCGATAATTGATTTAACATCATTAAATCAGATTATCAACTTTGAAGAGTTTTCTGAATTGTTATCTGAGAGAAAGAAACCTATACTTCCATTTGATTTTGATAATAAATCAGAGAAAAATATTTTTGATATTTTATCAGAGAAAGATATTCTACTTCATCACCCCTATAATTCTTTTGATCCAGTTATTCAGTTTTTATATGAAGCTGCTGAGGATCCAAATGTTTTATCAATAAAGATTACTCTATACAGAACAGCAAAAAATTCAAGAGTAATTGATGCACTTTTAAAAGCTTCAGAAAATGGAAAACACGTTTCGGTCTTATTTGAGGCTAAAGCAAGATTTGATGAAGAAAATAATCTTAAGAATGGTTATAAATTAGAGAAATCTGGTTGCTATGTTATTTATGGAATAGGAGCATTAAAAACACATACAAAACTATTATTAGTGGTTAGAAGAGAGGGAAAAAAAGTTAAAAATTATGCACATTTAGGTACTGGAAATTATAATGAAACAACCTCAAAACTTTACACGGATTTAAGTCTAATGACATCCAAAAAAAAATACACAAAGGATGCTCTAGAGTTTTTTAATGTTATAACTGGTCACTCAATTCCTGACGATTATGAAAATTTAATTACCGCACCAATTTACATGCGAGATAAAATTCTTGAACTTATTGATAAAGAAATATTAAATGTTCAAAAAGGTAAAGAGGGTAAAATATGCATAAAAATTAATTCTCTTCAGGATAAACATGTAATTAACAAATTATATGAAGCAAGTAATAAAGGAGTTGTAGTATATTTAATTGTAAGAGGAATCTGTTGTTTAAGACCTGAAAGAAAAAATCTCAGTGAAAACATTAAAGTCATTTCTATTATTGGTGAATATTTAGAACATAGTAGATTGTATTATTTTCATAATTCTGGTGATCCTGTAATATATTCAGGGAGTGCTGATGTAATGATTAGAAGTTTTAAAAGAAGAGTTGAGTCACTATTTAAAATCAATGATGAATTCATAAAAAAACAAGCAATTACAATTTTGAATTATAATCTAAGAGATAATAAAAATGCATATATATTGAATGAGGATGGAAGTTATGATAGGATAAAAAATAAAAGAAAACCTTTTTCTGTATTTAGTGAATTTTATAAGCTTGATAAAACTAAAATTGATAATTCTATTGTTCTTTAATTAAATAAATATTTAAATTCATAATAATGAGAAAATTAAAATTAGGTATGATTGGAGGAGGTGAGGGCTCTTTTATAGGAGCAATTCACCGAAACGCTGCACTTTTAGATAATTGCTATGAATTAACGGCCGGATCCTTTAGCTCAGATTATGAAAATTCTAAACTTACAGGAGAAAAACTTTTTTTAGATCCTTCAAGAATCTATAAAAACTATGAAGAAATGCTAGAGAAAGAATCAAACATATCTGAGAATCAAAGAATTGATGTAGTTTCAATTGTAACACCTAATCACTTACATTTTGATCCAGCAATTAAATCTTTAGAAAAAGGTTTACCTGTTATTATTGATAAACCCATGACTTTTGACACGGAACAGGCTAAGATACTACACGATAAGGTTGAAAAAACAAAAATTCCTTTTGCAGTAACTCATACTTACACAGGATACCCTATGGTTAAACAAGCAAGAAGTTTAGTGCTAGATGGTAAAATTGGTAAAGTAAGAAAGGTAGCAGTTGAATACCCTCAAGGTTGGTTAAGTACGATGTTGGAAAAAGATAATAATAAACAGGCATCATGGAGGACAGATCCAAGTAAATCTGGAAAAGCTGGGAGTATGGGTGACATTGGTACTCATGCAGCGAACATGGTTGAGTATGTTACTGGAAAAAAAATTAAGAGATTGTTATCTAAAGTAAATGTTTTTGTAGAGGGAAGGTTACTAGAAGATGATGGTAATGTTTTAATTTCTCTTGAAGATAATATTGAAGGTAATTTGATGACAAGCCAAATAGCAACAGGAGAGGAGAATGATTTAAAAATTAGAGTCTGGGGAGATAAGGGAGGGATTGAGTGGAAGCACTCTACTCCAAATACTTTAATCCATAAATTAAGTGACGGACCAAATCAAATTCTTAGAGCAGGTGTTGATAATTCTTATTTATCTGATTTTGCACTGGCACATTGTAGAACACCATCAGGTCATCCTGAGGGATTTATTGAGGCTTTTGCAAATATTTATAGAAATTTTGCTTATTCTGTGGTAAACTTTATTGAGAAAAAAGATAATGATTCAATTTATGATTATCCTACTGTAGAAGATGGTTATAGAGGCATGAAATTTATTGATGCCGTAATTGAATCATCAAAAACCTCAGAATGGACTAACGTATAAACTATGAAAACAATTAAAGGACCTGCAATTTTTTTAGCACAATTTATGGACGACGAAAAACCATTTAATAATATGGAAAATATTTGTAAATGGGTTTCAAAATTAGGATACAAGGGAGTACAAATTCCAACATGGGATCCTAGGTGCATTGATTTAGAGAAAGTTGCTGAAAGTAAAGATTTTGCAGATGAATATAAAGCAAAAATTAATTCATACGGAGTTGATATCACTGAGCTTAGTACACATCTTCAAGGACAACTTGTTGCGGTAAATCCTGCATATAATAAAATGTTTGATGGTTTTGCTCCGAAAGAATTTAGAAATGATCCTAAAAAGCGTACAGAGTGGGCAAAAAATCAATTAATTCTTGCTGCAAAAGCGTCTAAGAATTTAGGTATAAAAGTTCATGTGACTTTTTCTGGTGCATTAGTTTGGCCATATCTGTATCCGTGGCCTCAAAGACCTGATGGTTTAGTTCATACTGCTTTCAAAGAGCTTTCAAGGAGATGGCTTCCTATATTGAATGAATTTGATAGTAATGATGTTGATCTATGTTATGAAATACATCCAGGTGAAGACTTACATGATGGCTTAACTTTTGAAAAATTCTTAAAGTACACCAATAACCATTCAAGAGTTAAGATGCTTTATGATCCAAGTCATTTTATACTTCAACAACTAGATTATTTATCTCATATTGATATTTATCATGAATATATTAAAATGTTCCACGTCAAAGACGCTGAATTTAATTCGAATGGTAAAGCTGGTGTTTATGGAGGGTATGCTGATTGGAAAGATAGACCAGGACGTTTCAGATCATTAGGAGATGGTCAAATTGATTTTAAGTCAATCTTTTCAAAANTAACAAAATATGGATATGATGGTTGGGCAGTATTAGAGTGGGAATGTTGTATAAAAAGTAATATCCAGGGAGCTGAGGAAGGATCAAAGTTTATATCAGATCATATTATAAATGTATCAGAAAAACAATTTGATGATTTTGCCGACTCAGGTAGTAACAAAGAAGAATTAAACGAAATTTTAGGAATTGACTAAATCTTTTTTTTTAAATACAATAATTTTTCTTTGACTGCATTTAATTTTTCAATTATTTCATCATTACCGTTATAATTAATATTTATTTCTTTTTTGATAATTTTTTTTGCACCATCAATTGTAAATTTTTTGTTCTTTAGGAGGGATTGAATTGTTTTTAAAACATTTATGTCCTTTTCTGTAAATTTTCTAGAGCCTTTAGAGTTTTTCCTAGGGTTTAGTTCATCAAACTCTGTTTCCCAAAAACGTATTTGTGAAGTGGATAGATTTAAATTATTTGCTACTTCACCTATTGTGAAATATTTTTTTTTAATTTCTCTCTCCTTATATGGCATACTAGTATGTTGAACCTAGTGCTTGATTTTCAACGGAAGCAATCTTAATTACCTCCTCATACTGACTAGGTGTAAGATCATTGAAGAAAAAGTTTATTGGGTTTACTTTTTCTCCATTTTTATGAACTTCATAATGTAGGTGAGGAGCGGTTGATCTTCCTGAGTTACCACTATATGCAATTAATTCACCTCTTTTAACTTTTTGACCTCTTTTTATATTGAATTTATCTAAGTGGGCATAAACTGTTCTGTACCCATTACCATGATCTAGATAAATATGTTTACCAAAACCTCCAAATGAAGTTTTGACTACTACAGCTTTTCCATCAGCAGTTGCATATATAGGTGTTCCGACTTTTATTGAAAAGTCAAGCCCATAATGCATTCTTTTAACTTTTAAGAATGGATCAATTCTTCTGCCAAAACCAGAGGCAAGTCTTTTAAGATCTTTATTAGAAACTGGTTGAATAGCTGGTATTGCTGCAACTAATTCTTCCTTATTTACAGAGTCAGAAATTCTTATATTATATAAATCATCATATGATTTAGTTTGAATATAAAGTTTCCTCTTNAATTCATCTATTTTGGCATAGTTATCAATTAATAAATCTTCTCTTTCAAGATTTCCATCGAGTAAGTCTTTATATCTGTTGATACCTCCTATACCAACTTTTCTTACTGATTTAGGTATTGGTTCAGATTCAAAAATTATTCTATAAATATTATCATCTCTCTGTTCTAAATTCTCTAACATTTTGTAGGCAATGTTTACTTCCTTATTAAGTATTTCATAGTGTGTTTGTAACTCACTATTTTCTTTTTTTAGTTGGATAATTTTTGGTGACTCGAAGTAGGCGTCATAGATGCTGACTAGCCCTATACTCGTTATAAGAATTAAAGTAAGAAAACTGGTAATATTAAAAAACTGTTCTTTTTTAGTCTTTTTGACTTTTTCAAATTTACAAGTTTCTGTATTGTAATAATATTTCTGTTTTCCCATAATTAGTAGAAAATAGCCTAATTTTATATTCTATATTTGCAAAAATAAAAATATTCATTGATTTATAACTCATATGGATACCAAAAAAATTAGACAGATATTTTTTGACTTTTTTAAAAATAAAGGTCATTCCATAATTGAATCAGCTCCTATCACAGTTAAAGATGATCCAACTTTAATGTTTACAAATGCAGGCATGAATCAATTTAAAGACATTTTTCTTGGAAATACTAAATCTAAAAATAAAAGAATTGCTAATACTCAAAAATGCTTGAGAGTAAGTGGTAAGCACAATGACCTTGAGGAAGTTGGTATTGATAAATACCATCACACCATGTTTGAGATGTTGGGAAACTGGTCTTTCGGAGATTATTTTAAAGAGGACGCAATAAAATGGGCATGGGAACTTTTGACCAAAGAATATAAATTAGACGAGTCAAGACTTTATATTACAATTTTTGGAGGAGACAAGTCTGACAAGTTATCTAGAGATTTAGAATCTTTAGAAATTTGGAAACAAATTGTACCTCAATCTAAAATAATTGATGGTTCTAAGAAAGATAACTTTTGGGAAATGGGAGAAACTGGTCCATGCGGTCCCTGCTCTGAGATACACATCGATTTGAGAGACCCTAAAGAGATTCAAGCAGTCCCTACCTCAAAACTTATAAATAAGGATCACCCTGAAGTAATTGAGATATGGAACTTAGTATTCATAGAATTCAATCGAAAAATTGATGGTTCCTTAGAGAGTTTACCAGAAAAACATGTTGACACAGGGATGGGCTTAGAAAGACTTTCTATGGCTATAGATTCACTAACATCCACATATGATACTAATATTTTTAGGTCAATAATAAAATCATTAGAAAAAATTTCAGGAAAAAAGTATGGAGTAGAAAAAGAAATAAATATAGCATTTAGGGTAATTTGTGATCATATAAGGGCAATTGTATTAACTATATCGGACGGTGCTATACCATCAAATAATAAGGCAGGATATGTTATAAGGAGAATTTTAAGGAGAGCAGTAAGATATGGATACTCAACACTTCAATTGAAAGAACCTTTTCTTAATGAATTATCTCAATCTGTAATTGTAGAGTATAAAGATATTTTTAAAAATCTAAGTTCTCAGAGTGATTTTATAAAGGAGGTAATTCTAGAGGAAGAGAAGACTTTTTTATCAACTCTTGANAAAGGATTAAAGAAAATAAATGAATATGGAGAATCTTCTAAAAAGGTATCGGGAGAATTAGTTTTTGAGTTATATGATACGTATGGTTTTCCTATTGACCTAACTGAGCTTATTTTTAGAGAGAAGGGAATCAATATCGATAAAGAGAAATTTAATGAACTGCTAGAAACTCAACGAAACAGATCAAGGAATGTAAGTAAAGCAATATCTGATGAATGGAAAATTTTAAAGAAAGGTAAAAGACAGACCTCATTTATTGGGTATGAGGAAGATAATTCACTATCTCAAATTATTATGTACAGAAAGGTCAGTGAGGATGAAAATACAAATTTTCATCTAGTCTTTGATAAGACACCTTTTTATCCTGAGTCTGGGGGTCAAGTTGGAGATAAAGGTGTTATTTATGATGGTAATGAAAAAATAAGAGTTCTTGACACTTTTAAGGAAAATGATTTAGTTATACATCTTGCAGAAAAACTTCCTAGCTCGCTAGATGATAAAATTAAAATTGAGATTGATAAAAATAGGAGAGAGTTTATCTCTAAAAATCATTCTGCCACTCATTTGCTCCATTCGGCTTTAAGAGATACATTAGGTAATCATATTTCACAAAAGGGGTCACTAGTAAATGAAAAAATATTAAGGTTTGATTTTTCACATTTTTCTAAAATTGATGTTGATTCCTTAGAAAAAATAAGCGATATAGTTAACGACAAGATTTTTGAAAATATTAAAGTTAAAATTGAAAACAATGTCAACATTGAGGATGCTAAAAAGAAAGGTGCTACTGCTCTTTTTGGTGAAAAATATGGGGACAAGGTTAGGGTGGTAAGCATTGATGATAAGTTTTCTTTAGAACTGTGTGGAGGTACGCATGTAGGTAGTACTTCTGAGATAGGACAGTTTAAAATTCTTTCAGAATCCTCTATTTCATCTGGTGTAAGAAGAATTGAAGCATCAACATCTGTTGAGTCAGAAAGGATATCTAAATTGGATTCTAAGACAATTAGTGAACTTAAAAATTTATTAAAATCAAAAGATATTCTTGAATCAGTAAACTCCCTTATTACAAAGAATAAAGCTTTAGAAAAAGAAATTGATTTGAAAAATAATGAAAGGAAAAAACAAATTAAGTCAAAACTTAATTCTTCAGTTTCAAAAATTAGAAATTTTAATCTTCTTATTCATGATTTTAAAAGTGAGAAGATGAGTTTTGTTAAACAAGTTGCATTTGAATTAGAGAGAGAGTTAAAAAATTTGATTTTTCTTGGTACACTTCTAGACTCAAATAAACCGCTAATTTTAATAATGATTTCAAAAAATTTATTGGATGAATTAGATATTGATGCGAACGACATAATAAATAAGTTAGCAACTCATATTGAAGGATCAGGTGGGGGTCAAAAGTTTTTGGCGACTGCTGGTGGTAAAAATAAAGAGGGGATAAAAAAAGTAATAAATGAGGGTAGAATCATTTTAGAATCAATCTTAAACAAATAGTTTGTTTTAACGTTTCTAGATTAATGCAAACAAATACTAATTCATTAATTAAAATGCAATTCTATAAAGCCTTCAATGTTCTATTATTNATATCATTNTTGANATTTNTGTCNTGTGGTGAAAATCCGAGTAATGGAACTGAGAAGATAAAAATATCTGTTAAAATTGATGGTTCAGGAAATTATGATGAGGTAAGATTACAAAAGGTGAATTCTGATTATTCCATAGAATTAGTTGAATCTGCGAATTTTGTTGAAGATGAAATTGAGTTCAATATTTTTGTTTTTGAATCTACTTTATTCAGGCTCGATTTTATAGGATATACAAGTTTAGATCTTATTTTAGATAAATCAGACGTAGATATATTTGTTGATGATTCAAACTCTTTATTTGAATTTACTGTTAATGGTTCTGATGATACTGAAATTCTGAAATCTATTGAAAATAAGATCACAAATTATAGATCAGAGATTAGAGAACTTAATATAAATTTTGTTGAAGCCAGCCAGAACAGAGACTTTGA
>FUFK010720322.1_pt1 | contig 14289 bp, 15 predicted proteins | sample 1021851 | NCBI WGS metagenome assembly FUFK01 (sample SAMEA51879418, study PRJEB19060) | metagenome | reverse complement strand
TTAAACTTTTTAATATTTTTTAAAAATAATGGAAGTGTATTAACTTGATTTGCTGAAAAGTCATATATTTCCTCATCAAAATATTCTTCACCATATTGCTGTTCTTCAGAGCCTCTATGATGATCAACAGAATAAAGTTTCGAACCAACTTCTTTGCATGCAAGACCAATATAACAAGCAGACTTACCGCAATAAGATCCTATTTCTGCACATTTTCCAGTCTTGAAAGAGAATTTACATGCTTCATATAGCGCCTTACCTTCTTTTTGTTCAAGGAAGCCCTTAATTTTTGAAAATTCTTCAATCATATATTTCAGGAGCCTGAGATTTGAAGCGTCTATGATGCCAAAAATAATGCTCAGGTGCCTTGGTCACACTTCGTTCAATTATTGAATTAATTTCGTCGGCAAAATTTTGTTTGGAATCTGCAATATCTGATACGTCTTCAAATATAAATTCATAGCCATTTGAAGTTTTGTAGAAATCTAAATAAATTAATTTACATTTTGTAATATTTTTTAAAGTGTATGGAACAGTCGTAGTTAAACATTTTTGCTTAAAGAATCTCGAAACAACTGATCTTTTATTTTTATAATCCTGATCAGGCCCATATAAGACTGTTTTACCTTCATTCAACCATTTGATTAATTGGCTTACGTTAGAATTAGATGTCAGGCCTTTCATTGCTTTCAGCCTGCCTCTTTTCATAATTTTTTGTAGGACTTCGCTATTGTTAGGTCTTTCCATGCCATAGATTGCAAACTTTTCTGAAATCAACCTTGCTGATAGCTCCAAAAAAATACTATGTCTGAATAATAGAAGCACACCTTTCTTACTATTTTGAGCATTGATCATGATCTGCTCATTCTTAAATTCACACTTATAGCTCTTAATTTGGTTTCCAGCATTCCAGGCATAATTATTTTCATACAGAGCTAAAAATGTATCTTGCCATATTTTCTCAATTAAATTTTCCCGCCATTTTTTATCTTTATCAGAAAAACAATGATTAATATTTGCTGAAATGATTTTTTTTCTTTTCTTCATCGATTTTCCAATCAATCGCCAGAGTGGTGAATTCTTGCTGGTGAAAATTGACTTTGGAAGAAGACTAAGAAGCTTGGTAAAAGAAATTAATGCTATAAGAATGATATTATTCATGTGATGTTAGTTTTTTATAACTTAATTTATATTTTTTTATTACCTCTTTTAATTTTAAGAGACTTAATCACTATTGATAAGGAAAAACTAAAAACAATTTCAGAAAAGTTAGGTCAAAATTATATGAAGCAAACTAAGGCCTCTATATGGTTGCATGGAGTGAGTCTTGGGGAAATTAAAATCTTATCAACTTTGGCTAAACGATTGGATGATGAGGGACATAATGTATTGTTAACATCGACTACCAATACTGGTCGCAATGAATTAGAGAAAAATTTCAAAAATTCAAATATTAAATTTCTTCCATTTCCATATGATTTAAATCATGTTCACAAAAAAATTATTAGTCATTATAGAATTAAAAAAATAGTTTTATTTGAAAGTGAATTTTGGCCAAATTTATTGAGCCAATCTTCTGATGTAAAAATTATCTCACTAAATACCTCGATATCTGATCAAAGTTTTTCACGATATAAAGCAACAAAAATATTCTCGTCCTATATTTTTTCAAAAATTGATCTTTTTCTTGCCCAATCAAAAGAAACAATCAATCGACTAAATATTCTGGGGGCATCGAACACCAAACTATTAGGAAATATGAAAATAAATCCTGAAAATTACATTACAGATGAAAATAAAAAAAATAAATACGTAAAGTTTCTAGATCCCAATATTTTAAATGTTGTTCTGGGTAGTTCACACGAAGGAGAAGAAGAGTTTGTAATGGATGCATTAGAAGGTCTTAATATAAATTTAATATTGGCTCCAAGGCATCCGGAACGAGTTAGTAAAGTTATGCAATTAGTAAAATCAAAAGGATTTGAACCCGTTAAAATTTCTGAATTTGAAAGGCATGACCATAAAAAACTTAATAATGACAAAACAATAATTATATTTGATGAAGTTGGAGAGCTAATAAATCTATATGCTGTTGCAGACCTAGTTGTTGTTGCAGGAAGCATAATTTTCAATAAAGGTCACAACTTTATGGAGCCCATTTTTGCAAACACCCTAACCATTACAGGCGCTAAGTTGAATAATTACAAACAACTAAAAAGGGATCTGTGTGATACCAATCAAATCGAGACTTTTGAAACAAAAAATCAACTTAGGGCTCTAGTTGNTAAGTATAAAGACCCAAATATTCGAGATAAAAAGCTATTGTCACAAATAAAAGCATTGGAAGAATTATCTGGTTCTTATGAACTTATTATTGACTCATTAAATGACATATAGATTCCAGTCTCCTGCAGTTTTTTTAATTGGACCTACTGCTTCAGGTAAAACCGATACTGCAATCAAACTAGCTGAAAAATATCCTTTTGAAATCATAAGCGTCGACAGCGCTATGGTGTTTAAGGATATGAATATTGGAACTTGCAAACCATCTAACCAAGATCTTGAGAGAATCCCTCATCACTTAATAGATATAATCAAACCTGATACCAAATTCGATGTAGGGCTTTTTGTAAATTACGTTGAGTCAGCAGTAAAAAACATAATCAAAAATAATAAGATTCCATTATTTGTAGGTGGCACAATGATGTTTCATAAAGTTCTTTTTGATGGTATGCATGATTTTCCACGAGATGAAAATTTAAGGGAAGAAATCAATCATGTAAAAAAAAATCAAGGTTATGAGCATTTGCTTGATGAGTTGAAGCAACTTGATCCTGAAACTTTTCAATTAATTGATATTAAAAATCCAAGACGAGTTGAAAGAGCACTGGAAATTATCAAACTTACTAAGACAAAACTATCTTTGCTTAAGCAAAAGCCGTCAAACAAGTTTTTTGAAAGTCAAAAGTGTTTAATCTTGGGAATGAATGATGCAAAAAAAGAGCTCGATATAGCTGCAGAAAGAAGATTAAAAAATATTATTAAAGAAGGATTTTTAAATGAACTTGAGAAATTAATAAATACCTATAAATTAACTTCTGAATCACATAGTATGAACTCAATAAATTACAAACAATTTTTTCCTCATGTGGAAGGCTCCTTAACTCTTGAAGATGCTTTCCAAGATGCATTTAGTGCAACAAAGAAATTGATTAAGACGCAACAAACATGGATGAAAAAATTTGATATTTCATTAACTAATATTGGTAAAGATCAAAATGAATCAACGTTTTTTTCTGATACAATAGAAACTTATCTTAAGGAGCTTAAATAAATGAGTTGGAATCCAAATGACAATGATCCTTGGGGCAGAAAAAATTCACCCCCAGATTTAGATGATGCAATTAAACAACTAAGAAAAATGTTTTTTTCTGGTAATTCAAGCGGAGGCGGCTCCAAAGGGGGAGGCGCAAGCTTTAAGTTTGACTTCAAGTTTTTCTCATATCTTCTAATGGGCTTGCTTGTACTTTACGTTTTTCTCGGAATAAGAATAGTAAATGAGGCTGACAGGTTAGTTGTGCTTACTCTAGGAAAATATAATAGAGTTCTTGGTCCTGGTTTGCAGTTTCATTTTCCAGTAGTTGAAGAAATTTATGCTGAGGAGAATGTATCAAAGATAAGAACATTTGTATTGCCAACAAATATGTTAACTAGAGATGAAAACATCGTCGATATCGAGCTTAACGTTCAGTATACGATAAGTGATTTGGTAAAATACTCATTGAATGTTGAAGATCCTGAAATAACAATAAGGCAAGCAACTGAGAGTGCACTAAGACATGTTGTTGGTGAAAATAATATGGACAACTTGCTTACATCTGGTGCAGCAGCAATAAGTTCAGGTATATTACTCAGGCTTGAAGAATATTTAGATATTTATGATGCTGGTATATCAGTTCAACAAGTTAATATCGAGCAAAGACAACCACCAGCAGAGGTAATTGACTCTTTCAGAGATGTGGTGGCAGCAAGGGAAGACAAAGAAAGATTAAGAAACGAAGCTGAAAAATATGAGTTATCAATTGTCCCACAGGCTAGGGGAGAAGCCCAAAGACAACTCCAAGACGCTGAAGCCTATAAACAAAAAGTAATNGCGGTAGCTGAAGGTGAAGCTGAAAGATTCAAAGCACTTTTAGTTGAGTATGACAAAGCACCGGAAGTNACTAGAGAGAGATTGTATATAGATGCACTTGAGGACGTGCTTTCTTCAAGTACAAAAGTCATGATAGATGTCGAGGGAGGCAATAATTTACTATATCTTCCGCTAGACCAACTTATCAAAAAACAGGAGGATGAAGATGAATAGAAACGGTTTTATTACATTGCTAGTAGTCTTAGTTTTAACAGCACTNGTACAATCTGTCGTAATTGTTAGAGATACTGAAAAAGCAATTTTATTGAAACTTGGTGCTTTTGAGAGAACATTGGAACCTGGTTTAAATTTCAAGATACCTTTTATAGATACTGTAACCAAATTCGAGGCAAGAATTCGTTCACTTGATACTCCACCTGACAGAGTACTTTCAAGTGAAGCAAAACCTCTTAATGTTGACTCATTTGTTAAATATAAAATTGTAGATGCTGAAACATACTACACATCTACTAATGGTGGTCAAAGTAGAGTAGCCGAGGATACATTGCAAAGAAGAATTAAAGACAAACTTAGAAACGAATTTGGTAAACGTACTCTTATTGAAGTTGTTTCGGGTGACCGAGATGGTCTGATGCTTGCATTAAAGAATTCTCTTGGCGAAGATTCAGCTCAGCTAGGTGTAGAAATAATAGATTTTCGTGTAAAAAGAATTGATTTTGAAAGAGAGATCAGAGCTTCAGTTTTTGAGAGAATGAAAACTGAGAGAAACCGAATTGCAGAGCAATTAAGAGCAGAAGGTAGAGAAACAGCTGAAAAGATAAGAGCTGATGCTGATAAGCAAAGAACTATTATTTTGGCTAATGCTACAAAAGAGGCTGAAAAAATCAGAGGAGAGGGCGACGCAACAGCTACAGCTACTTATGCTGATGCTTATAACAGAGATCCTGAATTTTATGATTTTACAAGAAGCCTAAAAGCTTACAGAAATACCTTTAATGACGAGGGAGATATCTTATTAATAGATCCTGATAGTGATTACTTTAAGTATCTAAATAAATCTGAACCTAAGTAAATGAAAAAATCCCTGATCCTTGTAGGCACTCAATGGGGTGACGAAGGAAAAGGAAAAATCGTAGATTTTTATTCAAAAAAATTTGATGCCGTTTGTCGTTTTCAAGGGGGACATAACGCTGGCCATACAATTTATAAGGAAGAAGAAAAATTTGTTCTTCATCTTATTCCATCAGGGATATTTTATGACCATGTGTCATGCTTCATTGGTCAAGGAGTCATCTTATCTATCGACTCATTGCTTGAAGAAATTCAACAATTGGAGCAAAAAGGTATCAATCTCGAGGGCAAGCTAAGAATAAGTAGATATTGTAGTTTGCTGTTGCCTCTACACGCTAAAATTGATCAGCTAAGGGAAGATAACAAAAATTCGATTGGCACTACTCGAAGAGGTATTGGTCCTGCTTATGAAGATAAAACAGCTAGAAGAAGCATCAAGGCTTTTGATCTTGAAGATAATGATCTACTAGAAACTAAGCTAAAAAGTTTGGTTGAATATTATAATTATCAAATTCAAAACATTCATGACTCAGAACCTTTTGTGTATGAAGAAGTTTATAACGAGCTAATGCAATCCTATAAAAAGGCAGCAAAATATTTTGGTGATGTAACAGATACCCTTGAAAACATATACGAACAAGGTGGAAACATATTATATGAAGGTGCTCAAGGGACTTTGTTAGATGTTGATTATGGTACTTATCCATATGTTACTTCATCTAATACTTTAGCTACTTCTGTAGGCATTGGTTCAGGGTTTCCTAAAAGCATCTATTCAGATGTTCTTGGCGTTGCAAAAGCCTATACAACTAGAGTAGGTGCAGGACCATTTCCAACTGAATTATTTTGTGATGTGGGGCAGAAAATTGCGGAGCTTGGTCACGAATTTGGCGCAACAACTGGTAGACCAAGAAGATGCGGTTGGCTTGATCTTGTTGCACTTAAATATTCAGCAAAATTAAATAATTTAACTGAGCTTTGTATTACAAAACTTGATGTTCTAGATGCTTTTGATGAGATAAAAGCTTGCATAGGNTATAAAGTAAATGGTGAGGAGACTCCCTTTAAATCTAGATTACTTCACAAAGCTGAACCTATCTATAAGGACTTCAAAGGCTGGAATTGTTCTCTGGCAGATTGTAAAAATTATGATTCGCTTCCAGATAAAGCAAAAGATTTTTTAAACTTTATTGAAAACTTTGTTGGAGTAAAGATCAGTTTAATTTCTAATGGCCCAAATAGAGAAGATTTAATCCATAGATAAATCTGCTGCTCTATTTTTAGCAGCATCAATAGCTTCGGAAAAAATATTTATAAAATCTTTTTCGTACAAGTGGTTAAGGCCAGCTTCGGTAGTTCCGCCTTTTGATTTAATGCTTTGAATTAAGTCTTCCAAATTCTCTCCATTTTGTATTGCACTAATTAAACTAGTTAGAAATAAAAGAGTTATATCTCTTTTTGAGACATCATCGGGTAAAAGTTCACTCAGTCTATGTTCAAATTCATTTATAATTTCAAAGTAAAATGCTGGGGCGCTGCCAATAAGCGATGTATGTAAGTTTATTTTGTCTTCATCCTCAACAACTATGGCTTTTCCGAGATAATTAAAAATATCTATAATTTCATTTAGTTCTTCATAAGAAAAAATACTCGTTATTCCAAGGTTATGTTTCGCACCAATATTGGGCATTGCTCTATAAACTTTTCCTCCAGGCAGAGCATCTTTTAAATTTTCTAATGTTATGCCAGCAGCAACACTTACTATTTTTAATTCATTACCAATATATGTTCTCATTTCTGAGCACAGGTCATACATGTCTTTTGGCTTTACACAAATCATCAAAATATCAGATTCTTGACAGATTTCTTTTAATGAACAAAAAGGGATTTTTTCTTGCTCAAGCCAAGCTAAATTTTTAGTGTTTCTGTCGTGGCCAAACAACTCATAAGATTTATTGCTTTTTAGTCCCTTAATTAACGCCTTAGCCATGTGGCCGCAACCTATAAAACCAATTTTTCTCATTCTAGGATTCTAATATTTTTTCTAATGTTGCATTGATAAATTTATAAGAGTTTTCAGAACAAAACTTTTTACTTAATCTTACTCCTTCATCTATCAAAATCTCTCTAGGTGTTCCATCTAGTGTATTTTCAGCCATTATTATTAGAAGAATATTCTCTTCCATAATCTCAATTGATTTTATGCCAAAGACTTCTAATTCTGCCGATTCTAGGATAGTTTCTTTAAGTTGTACGATATTTTCAACTATGTAATTGAAAGTATTCCTAAAGAAAATGTAATCTACCTTTGTTTTAGTAAAATCTTTTCTAAAAGACTCTTCAATTGATTTGGCTTCATTATGACCAAATGAATATTCGTACAAAGCTTGGACTAAAAGTTCTCGAGCATTCACCTTCTCTTTATGCTGACTGAGATTTTTCATATCAAGTAGACATCATCTGAAATAAGGAACTTGAAAACTCTCTTCCTTTGTTCATTTTTTGAGGATTGATTCTTTCCTCAGCCTGAACTTTATTATCAACAGTTAAAACTCCATTTATCAAGGGAATGGCTTCAAAATCTAATGCAACTTTACCTAAATCATGGAACGTTTGTCTAGAAACTAGTTTGAAGTGAGGAGTATCTCCTTTTATGACAAGGCCCAATGCTATCACACCATCAAATTCAGCATTTTTAATTGTTCTTTTGATGGTTGCAGCTAATTCAAGTGAACCAGGGCAGAATTTAACAGCCATATTTATTTTTTCTTCTTTCGCATGTAGAGCAATCTCTTCAATTGCTGGAGCCAGAAAATCTTTATTCCAGGTTGTGGTTACAACGAGAATATTTTTATTTTCTATGTCTTGAAATACAGCATCAAAACTCGGTGCATTATTCATCTATAAATCCTTCAATTTCAATATTAAACCCTGACAAACCACTATATTTTGTGGGGGTCCCCAAAACATTTATTCTACTTAAACCAAGGGATCTTAATATTTGTGAACCAATACCAATTACTCTTCGATTTCTTTTTGGCTCAATATTTTCATCTTTCAGACTCGAAAGCCAATAAGTTTTTGCATCTCTATGATTGATTAAAACAAAAACGCCAGTTCCTTCATCAGAGATTTTTTGCAGTGATTTTCTAATTGACCACTTTTTACCAATTTCATCTATACCAAGTGTGTCTTGTAGCACACTTTGTGTCTGCACTCTAACCATAGGCACATCAGCTTTTTCTGGAGATCCTTTTGTTAACGAAAAATGATGTTCGTCAAAAATTACATCTCTCCACACATCTAATCTAAACTCCCCAAATTCTGTAGAAACCTCTTTTGTATGAACATTCTCAATGGTAGATTCTTTCGAGAGCTTATAGTCAATTAGGTCCGCAATAGTTCCAACTTTTAAATTATGTTTTTCTCCAAATTTTAATAGATCATCTCTTCTGGCCATGGTCCCATCATCATTCATTATTTCGCAAATTACACCTGCTGCAGAGAAGCCCGCTAAAGTAGCTAAATCGCAGGCTGCTTCTGTATGACCTGCTCGAGCTAGAACGCCACCTCTCATAGCTTGTAGTGGAAATACATGACCTGGTTGAACGATGTCATCTTCAGATGCATCAGCATTAACAGCTGTTAAAATTGTGTGAGCTCTATCTTTTGCTGAAATACCTGTAGTTATTCCATCTTTGGCTTCAATTGAAACTGTAAACGCAGTTCGATTACTTGTTTTATTATTATTAGTCATTGGCTTTAAATTAAGTTTTTCACATTTTTCAGAATCTAGTGCTAAACATATAAGGCCTCTTCCATTTGTCGCCATAAAGTTCACTATCTCAGGTGTAACTGCTTCAGCGGCGCATATTAAATCGCCTTCATTTTCTCGATCCTCATCATCCAAAATGATGACCATTTTGCCTTTTTTTAAATCGGCAATTACATCTTTTATTTCATCTTTATTCATTTTGAAAATATACTTTTTTTATCTCGGTCAATTGTATACGAAGATTTAAGATTAAAATTAAAATTATCAAACCCTTTTTCATCTTTAAACCAGGAAACACCTTTATCTCCAAGCTTATCTGGTGATTTATACACAACCAATTCATCGCATAAATTTTCTTCTAGAAATGCGTTTACCAATTTAGGTCCTGCTTCAACTAAAACAGCATTTATATCTTGCTGAGCTAAATTATTAATTATTGCAGGAAGATCATTTTCTGCGATTAACTCAACATCAGATGTTTGGAAAAAATCCATATCTTTATTCCATTCTTTCTGTGAAGTTAATAGAATTTTTTTTGGCTGATTTAGGGCAAAGTTTACGCGAGCATTCATTCTGGGTTCATCGTTTCTAACTGTATTTCCTCCAGTTAAAATAGCATCATGTTCAGCTCTAATTAACTGGACATCTTGTCTAGATTCTTTAGATGTAATCCATGTTGTGCTGCCATCCTTGCTATGAGATTTTCCATCAGCTGAACTAGCGATCTTAATTGTTATAAATGGCCTTCCATTTAAGTGCTTGAAAAAAAAGAAACGATTTAATTCTTTTACTTTATTTTCTAGAATGCCTTGAACTACTTCTATGCCTGCATCCTGAAGTTTTTTTATGCCCTGTCCAGCAACTTTAGGGTTTGGGTCTAAACTACCTATAATTATTTTTTTAATTCCAGAAGCAATAATTTTTTCTGTGCATGGACCTGTTTTGCCCTGGTGATTACAAGGTTCAAGTGAGCAAACCATAACATGTTCATCTGTAATTGCTTCATTCAATGCTTGAAAACAATTTACTTCTGCATGAGCCTCGCCAAATTTTTTATGTGCACCCTCTGAAACTATCTGACTGTTTTTTACAATTAATGCACCAACCATTGGGTTTGGTTTCACTAGGTATTTGAAGGGCATAGAAATTTCTATAGCCCTTTGCATGAGCAACGTGTAGTTCATTAATTTTTTGAAAGTTCAGAGACTTCGTCAGCAAAGTCTTTAATATCTTGAAAGTTCTGATACACAGATGCAAACCTTACATAAGCAACCTGATCTAATTCCTTCAATTGATTCATAACTTGTTTTCCAATTACTTGAGCTTGAATCTCTCTTTCACCAATTTTTCTTATGTAATCCTTAATACTTTGAAGCGCATTTTCGATTTGATCTGAGGATACTGGTCTTTTTTCTAATGCTTTATGTAAGCCTGCTCGTAATTTTTCTTCATCAAATGGTTCGCGTCTTTCATTTGATTTAATGATTCTCGGCATGACCAGTTCAGCTTCTTCATAAGTTGAGAATCTTTCACCGCAGTTTATACATTCTCTTCTTCTTTTAATTTGTGAGCCGTTTGCTACTAATCTAGAATCGACTACTTTTGTTTCTTCATGTGTGCAAAATGGACAAAACATTATTTATAAACAGGGAATTTCCTGCATAACTCCTTTACCTTTTCCTTTACTATACCAAGTTCATCGGAGTTTTCTTTATTTTCAATTGCATCACAAATTAAATCGACTACTTTTTTTGCCTCATCATTCTTGAAACCCCTTGTCGTCATAGCCGGAGTACCAATACGAATTCCTGATGTAACAAAAGGAGATTCTGGGTCATTTGGAATTGAATTTTTATTCACAGTAATATTCACTCCGCCTAATAATTCTTCAACTTCTTTACCAGTAACTTTTTTATTCCTTAGATCCATTAAAATTAGGTGGTTGTCTGTATCTTTTTGGACTAAATTAAATCCTCTAGATTTAAATTGTTTACACATAGTTTTAGCATTAGAAATAATCTGCTTTTGGTAATCTTTAAAATCACTTGTCATAGCTTCCTTAAAACATACGGCTTTAGCTGCTATTACATGCATTAAAGGTCCTCCTTGAGATCCTGGAAAAACTGCAAAGTTTAATTTTTTTTGGAATTCCTCATCTTCATTGGACAATATGATTCCTGATCTTGGCCCTCTCAGGGATTTGTGTGTTGTGCTTGTTACAACGTGAGCAAAATCCACTGGATTTGGATATACACCACCAGCTACTAAACCTGATACGTGAGCCATATCAACCATGAGATATGCACCAACCTCATCAGCAATTTCTCTGAACAATTTCCAATCAACAATACCCATAAAAGCAGAAAAGCCCGCAACAATCATTTTTGGCTTATGTTTTTGTGCTAGTTTCCTTACCTCCGCATAATCAATATCACCTGTTTCTTGATCTAAGCCATATTGAATTGCGTTAAAGTTTTTTCCAGAAAAGTTTACTTTTGACCCATGAGTCAAATGGCCTCCCTGGTCTAAAGCCATGCCTAAAAAAGTATCTCCTGGTTCCATTAGAGCAAGAAAAACAGCGGCATTAGCTGATGCACCTGAATGAGGCTGAACATTTGCAAATTTTGCATTAAACAATTTTTTTGCTCTTTCAATAGCTAAAGTTTCAGCTCCATCAACATGTTCACAACCACCGTAATACCTTTTATTTGGATAGCCTTCGGCATATTTATTAGTTAAGACACTGCCTTGGGCTTCTAAAACTCTTTTAGAGGCATAATTCTCTGAAGCTATGAGTTCGATATGTTCTTCTTGTCTGTCTGATTCAGCTTCTAAAAATTTTGAAAGATCGGCATCATAATCTGCTATTTTTTGATTTTGGGTATTTATAAACTCGTTCATTATGGTTTTTTATGTATAAATTTCGATTTTCTCTTTGGGTAACAGCTCGTACAAATTGGACATTCTAGACCGTAACAATCTCTTGCTGAGCAATATTTCCTTGCATACATGATAATTTGTATATGAAGTTTATTCCATTCTTCAATAGGGAAAAACTTCTTTAAATCTCTTTCTGTCGTAACAACATTCTTACCTGAAGTTAAGCCCCATCTTTGCGCGCATCTGTGAATATGTGTATCAACTGGAAAGGATGGAATTCCAAATGCTTGTGCTACCACAACAGATGCGGTTTTATGACCAACACCAGGCAACTTCTCTAGAAGAGCGATATCTTGAGGCACTTTACCTTGATATTCTTTTACCAATATTTGTGAAAGTTTTTTTATGGCTTTAGATTTTTGGGGACCCAAACCACATGGTTTAATAATTTTATATATAGCATCTTGACTTAATTTACTCATTTTAAGCGGATTTGAAGCTTTTCTAAAAAGTTTTGGAGTTACTTGATTTACCCTTTCATCCGTACATTGTGCGGACAATAAAACAGCTATCAATAGGGTATATGCATCTTCATGATCAAGTGGTACGTCTGGATCAGGAAAATGAGTATTTAATAGACTGATAATTTTTTCTCTTTTCTCGCTTTTTCTCAATGTTTCAAATGTTTGCTTACCAAGTTAATTGTTATATTATATTGGGATAAATATCTTATGGGAGAGTATATGAGATACATACTATTATTATTAGTTCTGCTAGTCAGTTCTTTTTCTTATGCTCAAGAAGATTCTGAATCAGTTGATACAGAAAATATTGAGGAAGTTGTAACATCAGCTTTAAGAAAAGATACAGCACTGCAGGATACGGGTCTTGCTGTCACAGTTATTTCTGCGTCAGATATCGAATCGAAGAACTTGAAGGAATTTTATGACTTCCAATTTAATGTTCCAGGTGTTCTTTTTAACAAAACAAACTTCTCAGGAGCAGGTGTGCAAATTAGAGGTATTTCCAACTATGCTGTTGGTGGTTCCTTTTCAGCTGTCGCAGTTCCGAGACAGGACGACATCAATATGGGCACACTTCAAATGGCACAAAATGAGCTATTTGATTTGGCAAGCTTTGAAGTCTTAAGGGGTCCACAAGGAACTCTGTATGGTGGTAATAACCCAGGTGGTACTTTCTTGATCAAAAGTATCGAATATTACATCTGAAACATCTGTAATATCACTAGTGTTTATTGTTAATTGATTTGAACTTGCGTTTTTAGATATTTGTTTTGTAATTTTTATTTTTGATTTTGTAAGATCAACATCAGCTATATTAGGATTTAAAGGTACATACAAAGCTCCTGTACCTCTGACAACTGGAGCACCAATAAACATGTTAACTGTTTCTGTTCCAGATGTAAGAGATCCATCATATACTCCAGGAACAGAATCAGGTATTAAAGCAAGTGTGATTGTTCCATCTGCATTTATAGATGAGACTGTGTTAAATGTATCTAATGTAGATCCTGCTTTTCGATATGTAACTAAAGATCCTTTTCTAAGACCTTTAAATCCTCCACTCACTGACGCAGTTGCAATACCAGCAGTTACAGATACTTCAGTTATGGCATTTGGTAAATTAAATTTTTCAATAACTACGTCACCTTTTAAATTATTACCATCTCCTATGGATCTTATGTTTTGTGCTGTATATTCTGTTTTTATACCTATTGTTCTAGGAAAATCAACACCATTAATTTGTATCTGTTCACCGACACTAAATGATCCTGAAGTTTCATTCAACGAAACAACTGTTGATCCACCTCCAGCTCCTACAGCAAATCCACTAGCACCACTATTTTTACCTTTAATAAATGACCCTTTTGGTAATTCTGTATTACTTACTGATTGATTTAAGACCAAATCGGTATTTGTTTGAGCATCAAATAGTCTTAACTCCCATTTTGTAGTTGCATCTTCATACGCAGCGTCTTCTAAATTAAATGAATAAACTCTTGCACTTCCTATATTTGTTCCTGTAGAATTAAAATTATCAAATAATTTTACGACACTTCCCTGAACAGCAATAGCTTTTGTAACGTTATTTAATTTTAATACATTACCCATCTCAAAACCGACACCTATATCACTTCTAATTCCAACATCTCTTGGTTTATCAACATCTATAATTGTAGTCCCTGTTTTTTCAATATCGTATCCTCTTACATAAACCTCACCTGCAGATATTTTTAAACACATTAAATCATCTGATGGTGTGTTCTCTTGTTCAGTTTTTTCATCTTTAAAAAATAAACCATTATTTCCCAAATTATCATTTAATGAATTAAATAAACCCATGTCAAATGGTTCTATACTATAATCACCAGATTCATCATAAGTTCTTT
>FUFK010079273.1_pt1 | contig 14290 bp, 14 predicted proteins | sample 1021851 | NCBI WGS metagenome assembly FUFK01 (sample SAMEA51879418, study PRJEB19060) | metagenome | reverse complement strand
CAGATTTTATATCTGCCTCATTGTCGGGCCTATGCGCGTAGAAAATACTATCTGCAATGCCCTGAAAAGGTTTCCCAGTATTCAGTTTCTTTACTTGATGCACTATCAAAGCGGCAACAGTCAGGGTAAAGGCGTAATAAAAAAATCCATATGAACTACTAATAATTTCTGAGAAACCATCTGAAATCAAAACAATTCCAACCCTGAAGTAGTGAGCGGCTGATGCTCCAACAAGTCCTAAAATTGATCCAATAATGATTGACGTTATGGTAAACCTAATTGCATAGCTTAATTTTGAATTTACCATCATTTACTTATCACGATGTTTCAGATTTTGTCTGCTTGACGTGTTCGATCAACGCATCTGCCTGCATCTTAGACATACCAAACTTTTTTCTAAGTTCATCAAGGGTTACCTCTTCTTCACTATCCAAAAACCCGTCTAATAAAGCAGTTCTAACTTGATCTTCAAAGATAATCTTTCTTCGGTCCATTTGGGCATTGAAAGAATTAGCAACAATACCAGTAAGAAGTGCTACAACAATGACCCCAAAAATTGCAGTAAAAGCTGCAATGCATTTTCCCGCAACTGTTACTGGGCTCACATCTCCGTAACCCACTGTGGTAAGCGTTATAATAGTCCACCACATAGCATCTGGAATTGACCTAAAATCCTCTGGTTGGACCTTATGTTCAGCAAAATAAATTAATGAAGAAGACATGACAAAAGCTACGATAAATATATACAAAGTGGTAATAAAAGATCGCTTTTCTTCCATAATAGCACCAAATAAATCCTCCAGAGCAGAATTATAAGCGTTCAACTTTAAAATTCGAATAAGCCTTAGAGTTCTCAAAACTCGCAAGTCTAAACCTGGGAAAAAAGCCTGCAAGTAAAACGGCANAATNGATANAAAATCGATCAACCCATAAAAACTCNTTATATACGACCATCTGCTGTGAGCAGCATGNTTTTTCTTCACAATTGGACGTTTGGCAGGAGCGGACCATATTCTTGCAAGATATTCGAGTGTAAAAACAATTACTGAAAATACTTCAAAAAAATAGAATGTTTCTTTAAATCTTTTCTCAAGCTCTGGGACAGATTCTAACGTTACGGCCACAAGGTTCAATATGACAAGAATTGAGAGTGTGTAGTCACAAAACTTNGAGAGCTTATCACCCACCGCTGCAGGTTCCAGAATTCGTAAGACATGCCCCTGAAACTTCTGGTACTGATTATCCATTATAATTTAAGCCTAGATTTATTTATNAATTACCTGTTTCTTNTANCAAATCNCNGCCTAAGATTCAAATNCCCCANCGCCNTACCGGGCCNGAGTCAATGTGAATNAANCCTGGGTANAAGCCGAGACCTCCGGAACATATATCTTTTGCAGCAGACCTAAGTTTCCTTTGTGACACTTCCCTAATTGCAAAATCAATGGCTTTACCTTCTATATGGAGTGAATTTTTAGCCACGTTCTTACTTCGCACTCTTAATTTCTCATTTGTTTTTTTGGTCCTATACCCAGAGGTTATTTGAACATTTATACTGCCCTTTTGCCCGAGAACTTGCTCACATATACTGAATAGATTTTTTAAAACCTCTGAGTCCATCGAAATTGACTTATTTTCTCTCCAATCCCGAAAAAAATAATCAAGTCTCGAGTTGTAATATCCAATGCCACTGTCAAAACGGGTAACCATGTGTGACAATTTCTCGTTATTGTTTACATTATGAAGATTAATTACAAAGTCTTTCCTCGGTTTGTAGGAAAACTTATTTTTTTTAAATTTATTTGCCGCCTGACTATCGGTTAAATCTGGCTCTACGTCAAATAAACTATATGGATCTTCTGCCAGGTTAAAACTTTTCTGAGCACCAAATAAACTACCGTTTTGATCAAAATCAATTAAAGCACCATTTGATAAATCAAAATCAATTAAAGGTTTAGCAGCATGACAAACGCTTGATGCTCCAAGTGCCAATACGAACATACGCCTNGATGTAATANTATTTNTAAACATGGAATGAATGAGCAAAATTAATGCCACAACNGTATGTNTNTGAAAANACTNGNNCTTATTTAAGAAATTATCTGTAAATATTTAAAAAAAATTTAAATGAGAGTTATTTCAAAAAAAGTTATATGTGATGAAATTTGAAGCTCTAAAATTTGAAATTCTAAGTCGTTTATATTGTGATGAAAAATAGTGAATTAAATAAATTAGTATATTGGGCTATAAAAATTCTCAAACAGCAATTTGAGAAAGATCCATATTCATTATCTTCGGAAGAACTCATGGCAATAAAATTATACGATATGAAATTCAAAGAAAAGTTTAATAAGTAACTAATATCCGAGTTGCTACGTACTCAATGTAGCCTCTTCATTACTTCAAGCATAAAAATTAGCAGTCTAATAATATTCGATATCGGTTGACTTAATTAAGTTAAATGCATTTTATTTACATAATTAGTTTCAGGGGACAAAAATGGATAAAGTATGTGGTACATGTCAATTTGCTCATATGGAAGTAGATAACCACGATGATGTGTCTATNGAATGCCGTAAATATCCNCCAACAATAATCAATAGCGGTAGCCTGGCAAAATTCCCCAAGATACTACCGAAATGGCATTGTGGTGAGTATTCCGAGGGGGATAAAAACTACTGGGATTTACTACCCTGATCGCCAAACATGTTAAGTTAATATTTTTTATAATTTAGTTATTTGGACAAAGATTTCTATCTTGATTTTTTAAAGTAAATTTCATAACTCACCAGAGCTTTTACAATAATATAGATTTTAGAGTTTTAATTTGTTTCTTAGACANCTACACCTGATACTTGCTGCGCTGACAGGTTCACTTTCAGCAATATGTTCTTATCTTTATCAGGTGCCTTTGTTCAAAGGCGTGGCCATACTTGGACTACTTTGGTCTATTTACGCTTGCTATAAAATATTTAGCTTTAACTTCAATGGCGGCCTTCATTCAGAGACATCAATAGACAAAGAAGAGCCTATGGCCCCTCCTGAAGAAATCGTAAGTCCAAAACAACCTGAAATTTTTCCGCGCAAGCAGGGCTCGCCCCACAATATTAACAAAGAGCCCAACGCTGCTATAAAAAAAGAACCAATAATTTCGAAAAACTTAAAGCAATCCCCAAAAATTTAGATATTTAAATTTACACAAAGTCAGAATTTAATGCATGCGTTTTTGTGTCAGAAACTGTTACATAGTGATAGGTATCTTTTCGCGTAATACTTTGGCGCTAAATCGTTTGTCAAATAGGTTTCAAGTATTATTCTCTCATACTCAGACTCAACGAACTTTTTTTGAGCATTGGTTTCTAGTCTGTCAACCGCAGAACGTAGTACTGGATCAAGTAGTTCTTTTACCTGATCGAGCTCAACTTCTTTGCTAAAATTTTCTACAGCGAGAAATGCTAAGCGTGATACTAATTCGCATGAAGCTTCTTTTTCCAATTTACTTTGAACACCGGGAAGTTCAGTTGCTGTATTAGCTAGAGAAGAAGAATACGTAAAAATGAAAATAAAAAAACTAAGATTTTTGATCATTAACTGGAGTCCAAATAAAAAATTACTATTTTTGATTATATCTGAGAAATAGCATAATGATACNCAAATCATATCATNACATCNGCTATTTAAGTCCAAGAGTTAGCAGAAGCCAATTTTCATTTTCGTATTTAGCAATAATATTTTGCCTTTTAACNCANTTACTAAATTGAGATGAGGTNTGAGCGTGCCCATACTCAGAACAAAGGGCTTTATNTTCAGCAATATTTNTTTCGTTAATTTTTTCACAGGCAGACAAAAAACTTGCACCGATAAGTATTATAGAAAAATATCTAAAAATGATCACAGGTAAGAACCTATTACTTAAACATCCAGTTTACACTTCTATTTTCAACCGAACATATATGTAAAGGATCATTCTACACATTAGTAAAATTGCGAAGCGAAACATATTTAAAAATTGGTGCAATAAACTATACTAATTTATCGGTGAAAAAGATGATTTATCCATTCTNTCCCAATANACNCTTAGCCTTGGATCTTTAACAANGCCATTATTNANTAANGCTGANTCTTCAACATTGGGATAAATTTGATCAGCAAGTTTAATTTTGCTGGCTGACAGGCGTCTAACTATATGTCTTCTNGTCAGTTCACTAGGATGATGAAGNCCAGTTGCTTCCAGTAATTCTTTTAGNGCTTCTCGAGTATTTTTTTGGAAGTTAAAAACNCGCTCNGATCNATCTGAAACACTTACCGCANCATANCGAGATGGATCCATTGTAGCGATACCCGTTGGNCANTGCCCAGACGAGCAATCTCTCGCCTGAATGCANCCCAACGAAAACATGAACGGTCTAGCCATATTGCACCAGTCAGCCCCCANCGCACATACTCTTGCAATATCATAAGCACTGACTATTTTTCCAGAACCNGCTACTTTAACCCTCCCCCTTAAACCTGCNCCTCTNAGNGTATTATCAACGAAAACAATCGCGTCTCGCAAAGGGCTNCCTAAGTGATCTGTAAATTCAGCTGGCGCAGCACCTGTTCCGCCCTCAGAGCCATCTACNGTNACAAAATCTATAAANANNTGCATCTGGACCATTGCCTTTACNACTGCAATGAATTCCCATGGGTGTCCTATGCATAATTTTATCCCAACAGGTTTTCCTCCTGATAAATCACGAAGTTTTGATACAAAAAGCAACAATTCTTGAGGATTAGAAAACTCTGAATGCCTGTGAGGCGAAATAACNTCCTTAAATGNTTCTACTCCCCTTGCCTCAGCAATTTCTGGGGTTACTTTTGGCGCCAAAAGCATGCCCCCGTGCCCGGGCTTCGCNCCTTGACTTAATTTAATCTCAATCATTTTAACTTGATCAAGCTTTGCTCTATCGGAGAATTTATTAGCATCAAACTTACCATCCGACGTACGACAACCAAAATATCCCGTAGATATCTGCCAAATTGTATCACCGCCTCCAGCTTGATGATATTTTGACAATGATCCTTCGCCGGTATTGTGCGCAAACCCTCCCTTTTTCGCTCCNGCNGACANNGNTTCGATAGCTTTNGGCGATAGCGAACCAAAACTAGTACCAGAAATATTTAGTATGGACATAGAGTATGGCTTTTGGTCTTCTCCCACTTCAATTCTAAAATCATCGCTCTCAATATGCGTTGGGGTAATTGAGTGGTTGAGCCAATTAAAGTCATCAGCATAATGATCTTCATCAGATCCAAACGGCCGAGCCGCAAGCAAACTTTTAGAGCGTTGATAAACCATTGATCTTTGGTTACGAGAATACGGAAGCTCATCTTTATCCGACTCCCAGAAATACTGTCTCAACTCTGGACGGATAGCTTCCATCATAAATCGAAGTCTGCCTAAAAGTGGAAAATTAGCAAGAACTGCCCTTCTCTTTTGTAAACGATCATATATGCCAACCAATCCTAAACAACCGATTATGAATGCTGGTATAAAAAAGAATATAGAGAAATAGAGCGCTAAAACTATAAAGATTAAACTTATTAACCAAACATAAAATAATGCAGAAAAACGGCCCCAGATAAGTCCCATAAAATTTCACTCTCCCCAAAACATGCTGCAATAATTATCAAATTTGTTTGTAATTAATGAATAGTCCTTTATAGAGAAGGTTTTCACCCACAATAATCCTACAACTTTTCTTTGTACACTTGAAGCTAATGAAGATTTTTAGAACTGCCAAGATAAAATTTGGTAGTAACCTTTAAAGGTTATGAAAATGACTAGTGATACGAATCCAAGTGATTAATATAGTTTAAAAAAAACAGTCTAATGGAGTACAAAACCCGAAATTTGAGTTTTGTATCAGTCTTCGAAACGCGATTTCATTGGCTTAAAGTCATACCTTTTAAAGCCAAAATAATATTGAGAATGCTAGAAAAACTGGTGCAATAAATATTAGTGCAACTAGCAGAACACGCAAAGCACTCCATACCATTACAGATGGTGTTGATGAATTTTCCATAATACCTGCTCTTTTTATNTTTTNNTATAAGAGTACCATAACTGTGCTTTTTAGGATATTTCTATTTATTTATATGGACTTATGCTGTGTTATTTATCCCACATACACAAAATATAGTACTATCAAATGACGGAACCTGCTATATTTGCAGTGAGCGAATACTAAAATATCATAGAAACAAATANTGACTAANNCTTTTTTGGCCCCGGGTGAAGCATTTGAAGTATATCTACATAATCTTAGGAATAGTTATAATTCTGGTTATAATTACGCTAATTATTTTCCTACCGCCATATCTGGAAAAAAAACAAAAACAAAGAGATCGCAGTTTAGGCTGTCTGCAATATCGGCAAATGCTTACTGAGTCTGAGAAAAGTTATGCTCTCAATCCTAATGGTAAGAAATGGGTGCGAGAGAGCATGGCAGCAGAAGGTCTCAGGAAAGACTTCGGTTGTACGGACATTAACAAGAAATAAAAACTGAAATCAGAAACCAAAATCAATCTGAAGGCCCATAAGTCCATGTGTGGAAAACATTTGTATAATAAAAATAACCAAAGTAGCCATTAAAGCCAATATTAAAGCGGTATACAGATGCAAACCTATACCTTCCAACTCAAAAGTAGTTCTNGCCGTTCNNACTATAAAATAATTANATACTATATTTCAATNAAATTGAGGCTAAGTGATAGCGTGGCATTNGTAATTTAAGAATTNGAAAAGATAATCTGGATAATTATTTGATGCAAAATTANTTTGCATTAAGTCATGTCAAATANCAGTAATATTAAATGAGCAAGTGANGAATATGAAAGCAAGATACAGTGAGGCTGAGCTGAGTGAGATTGTGCAGATGGCACTATCCGATCACGTTTCATTTAAAGACATCAGCGCACAATATGGTCTTGCAGAGAAAGATGTAGTGAAACTTATGCGAGAAAACCTGAAAAAGGGATCGTANAGAGCTTGGCGCAAAAGAGTGAGCACATTTGGANCAAGGCGCGAATTTTATAAATAATTCACCCATCTGATTTTGAATATGCTTCATGAATATCAATTNCAGATGGAGCAAACAGAATAGAATATGNAAATAATTTATTTTTTAAAAAGAAAGCTAAAAATTATATTAATTGCACTGATACTTTGCCTGAGTGTTTTGGCTCTTGGTGGTGCTGCCTATTATTATGTTCCAAAGTATTTTGAGGCCAAACAAAAAGACAGGGATTCTACACGTAAGTGCAAGAGCTATCGTGCTTTGGCAGAAATTGCATACGGTTTGTATAAAGAAGATCCTGCAGGTCCTGAATGGCAAGAGAAATTTGAAGAAGCACAAAAACGTCAGGCTCAGTACAAATGTACCCCTGTAATTTCTATATCACAGCGAGAGTCATTAGACTGATTAAAAGCGCTTAGCATAAAAATATTTAAATTTCTGGATATTTATGATATAATTTAAAGGTGGATGCTTATGACATACTACCCAAGCTATTTTCATTTGGGATCTACTTTTTAGGTCTTTTCATTGCCTACAAGGTTTGGGATGATTTTGAATACTACAAGTANTTAAAAAAAGAAAATTGGAGATACATCTGGGGTGGAAAAATCAGGTTCATATCCGCTTTCTTTGCAATCGTTTGGACTTATTGGTTCTTTGGCATGTCAGGTTATGAAAATATAAGAGATTTTTTAAACTAGGGTCATTCAGTTAACTATTTTGACCAGTGTATTCTCAACACCATAAAGTCTAGCAAGCTCAAAGAATATTTTTGCATTTTCAGGATGTAATCTTATGCAACCGGCTGAAGCCGGTTCTCCTAATTTATTGACCTGACGCGTACCATGGATTGCATAATCACCATTAAAAAATACAGAGTAAGGCATCTCAGCACCGTCATAAATGCTAGACTTGTGATTTTTTGAAAGCCATTTTGCCGTCCAACTCCCGCGAGGTGTGATTTTTCCAGGACGCGCTGAAGATATATCCCATTGGTTCAGAAACTTTCCTCGTTCATAGAGTTGTAGTTTTTGCTCACCAATTTTTACAAGCGCAATTACTGGCTTTAGAGCTTTAGGATAGTTTTGATATAGAAAAGAGTCGTCCAAAAGTAGGGATGGTGCAGCGTCTTTAATACTGGGTTTAAAAAGATGATTTTGAAGAGAAATATAATTATAAAACTTTTTCTCAACTTCTATACGTGGAATATCAATGGTATTACTAAATTCATGCTTCAACCGAGTAGTGTGAATATTTAAATCATTCTTATGAAGATTTTCTCTTGGGCTTTTACTTATCAATGAACTTTCCAAGTTATTTTTATTTTCAAGCTCATACTGGTAATCCGGCTTTATCAAAGTTGGGGCTTTTTTAACTAATTTAGGCTCGCTCAATTGCCAGCCTGAAATTGCTGGCTTTTTTTTGGCTAAAATATCTGAATGCTGAATGAAATAAGAATCTAAACTCGAGATTAATTCTCCCCATTGCTTCAAATTGGTTGCGCCGACAGAAGAATTGCCAATTTGTGGAACTGATAAGACAATAATTACACTCACAGCAAAGAAATGAAGTCTTTTCATTTTGATGTACCCAGTAATAACCTAAATTTGTTTACAAAGAAATTTGTTTACAAAGAAAATGTACGACCAACTGGAAAGAAATTTAGATACAAATTTCAACAAATTCACAGTCAACCAACATTTTAACTGAATATTTCAAATTATAACTTCTAAGGTTGGCTGTTACTGGGGTAATATATTTTTAAAAATTAAATTTAGTGGGTAAAGTTGGCATAGATAGTGCTCAACTACTTGGTAACTTGGAGACATAAAATGCATTCAACTGATTACCAAACAGAAACCAATGACAACGGTGCNGTTATTTATACCACTGAGCAATGGTTGCGGGCAATACAAGTGCGCAAAANGGANTACGATAGAATTGCAAAGCCCAAAAGTAATTCATCTGAAAGTTCGGTCCTCAGAAATGATTTCCTAATCCATCGGTGATTGCATAAAGTTCTTCTGTCAAAAATCAAAATCAATAGTGAAAATTTGGAAATAAAACCTAAAAAATTTAAATGCATCGAATGCAATAATAAGTTTGATACATACTTAGAAAACTGTCTAGCATGCGGTGCAAATATTTTGAAATCTGAGGATATTCAGAAGCAAGCAACTTATTTAATGTTCATCATTTTGTCTGCCTCGTCGGTGAGTGCGATACTTTATTTTGTCGAAACCGGTCCCATAAAAATATTTAGTGCTGCTTTTGGATTGCTAGCCGTTGCTAAACTGGTTAAGCTTTTTCGGCTTGACTGGGACAGATAATTTTACCTTGCAACTATTGTNCTACTCAAAAAAATAATTTTTTTGCCACAGATTATTAGCAAAATAATTTTAAGATGATCCGGTAATAGATGGCACAAGATTTGCTCCATTATAATTTTTGGAGGACCAAATGCACAATTCAGATCAAGACCCAGATTTCATAGGCCCAATCAAGCCCCTGATGAATATGTCATATCGTGATTACTTAANAATGATAAANACAGGTTTAGGATTACCTAGGCNACCNNCACGCAGAAAACCANATAATCGAAAAAATGATGATCTNTTGTTTCCGCCAAANGANTATCTNTTGAACTGAANAAAATTAATTCATTAATTTTTATCTGCTGAAAATGTATATTTGTGATATGTTAGACCATCAAAAATGACGTCTTTCTGATAAACGAAGCCTAATCTGTCTAGGATTTTTATTGAGGCTAAGTTGCCGGGCATTACGCCAGCCACACAGTGCTTCAAGCCTATCGAGGCTACTCCATAATTGAGAACTGCATTAGCTGCCTCGAACCCCAAACCACAACCCCATATATCTTTTGATAAACGATATCCAAAATCGATACCCATCTCAGTTTTAAGGAAGCCGCACATACCAATTAGCCTTAAGGATTTTTTTTCACGAAGTGTATAACGGCCAAAATTGAATTTTGCATAACTATCAATATTTTGANCAATATATGCTAGTGATTGCTCTCTGTTTAAAATAGATCCATCAAGTATATATTTGCGCACCTCCGGGTCACTCTCTATTAANAACCATTGCTCAAGATCGCTTCTTTCGAAATGACCAATCAGTAAACGGTTTGAATTTAAGTTCATTGGNGACCTTCANTAATAAGTAAAGCTGCAGAAATTTATAAGTCTTAAATCTATAATAAAGACGACGAGTAAATGTCGTGGACATAAATGCACAGCTGATCCATTCCTGCAATATATCAAAGCTAATTAGAAGTGATAGTAGTGAATGTTTTTTTGGTAGTATTGAAGTCAAATACTTATACACACAGCCTAATATTTGTTTTTTTTGCGGGTGTGCTGTGGTCGACTGTAGGATTAGGAATAAGGCTTATTGAAAGCGCTGGCGTATGGCAGATATTATTCTATCGCTCCATTAGCTTAACTCTACTTCTGTATATTGTGATTCATCTTAGAGGGGGCTCAAATAAACTTGTAAGTAAGGAATTATTTACAACCCCAAAAATAATTGGCGGGTTATCTTTAGTAGCAGCTTATGCTGGCGGCATTTTTGCTATTCAAACAACATCCGTTGCAAACGCAATGCTTTTATTTGCGACAGCACCATTCATTGCGGCTATTATGGCAAATCTATTTCTCGGTGAAAAAGTACGGAAAATAACATGGTGTGCGGTAATTGTTGCAATGGGAGGGATAGCATACATGTTTGCTGATCAATCCACTCAATTTTCATTAATTGGAAGCCTTGCAGCATTAGGCTCTGCAATGGGCTTTGCCATTTTTTCGGTAGCGCTAAGATGGGGAAAAGATGATGAAATGCTTCCCTCAGTATTTTTGTCTGGCTGTTTTGCAATAATTATTACTTTTTTGATTTGTTTGTTTTTAAAACAGTCTCTTTCTCTCTCCTTTCAAGATGTTGCCATATCATTTTCAATGGGAATATTCCAAGTTGGTGGTGGCCTTGTACTATATACAATCGGTTCTAAAGCTCTATCGGCAGCAGATTTAACTTTATTGTCTTTGGCTGAGGTTGTTCTTGGTCCAGTTTGGGTTTGGCTTTTTCTCGGAGAACTTGCTTCTAACAACACTCTTATTGGCGGTGGCGTTTTATTATTAGCGATTATAACGAACGCAGTGTCAGGTAAACGCTTGAAACCACCTCCTACGATTATTTAACTCCAACGCGATTTACTTTCCTTATACTTGTTTGTAGGTACTTTTCTTCAGTATTGCGATTGAGTTTCATGTGATTATTTTTTTTACAGTTTTAGAGGTCGTCACGCCAGTATTTCTGCTTGCCGCATTAGGTTATTCTTGGGTAAAGTTTGGCTTCGAATATCGAGTTGAGTTTGTTACTCGGCTTGCAATGACCNTAGCCGTTCCAGCTTTAGTTTTTACCTCTCTAACACAGAACACAATAAATCCCCAGTTTTTGAGTGAAATGATAATCGTAGTATGCGCAGCATACGCATTAGTGAGTACAATAGCNTTAGTATTTACATTTATTTTCAAACTAAATTTGCGTACCTTTCTTATGCCTTTAATTTCTGGAAATACCGGAAACCTAGGTTTACCACTGTGTTTTCTAGCGTTTGGCCAAGATGGCTTGGGATATGCCGTAATAGTTTTTGCATTCACAAGTATTGTNGCCTTCACATTTGGTCTATGGGTGGTTTCTGGCACTGGCTCTCTCAAGCAACCACTCAAAGAACCTTTAGTGCCTGCAACAATACTAGGACTTTTATTCATGTTTTATGGATGGGAGACACCTAAAATTCTAACGAATGCATTAGACCTAATTGCTCAGATGGCTATTCCCCTAATGCTAATTACTTTAGGAGTTGCAGTCGCACGTCTAAAAACCAGCTTAGCCTATAAGACACTTGGCATAAGTTTATCAAAAATCATGATAGGTATTATTGCAGGNATAGGAGTTGGTTATCAATTTAATCTGCCTTATGAGGCCTTTGCCGTTTTGGTCATTCAAATGTCTATGCCCGTTGCAGTGACATCCTATCTTCTGGCCGAAAAATATGGTGCAGACTCTGAGGCTGTTGCGGGTCTTGTTGTAATTTCTACTTTCCTTACAACTTTCATTACGCCAGTGCTTTTGTCATTTTTATTGATTTAGATCAACTAGCCAAGTATCCCAAAAAAACTAACAAAGATACAAAGCATAAGGCAAAAGGCCAAATGAATTTGTTTGTTCTCTCGGAGCGACTTGCTGCAGAGAAAACAATAAATACTAAAAGAATTGCTATNATACCAAATAGTGCAAAAATCATAATATTNNGTTANATTAACTCCGATTGTTNAAACTCACAATANANNGTGGTTTTTGACAATTANNTATAGACTAGCCTGNATCTCNTCTAANGCACCCGATAGAGAACTTTTATCACTTTCTCTTTGNAAAAGTTGTGATGAAACAAATTTTTCATTCTCCATTCCACTCTCAGTTTGAGCAACTTTTAAAACTTTCTTAGCATCTTCAGACTTTCCAATTTTTCTCAAGGAAGCTGCCGTATAAAAGAGACTTGTTCTAGTCTCTATCTGCATCTTTTTAAAACTGGCGATAGCACTTTCGAAATCACCGGAAACAAAATGGCATAAGCCTTCGGTCTCAAGGACTAAATCAGAGCAAAATGGATCAATTCGCATCGCCCTTTTAATTTGCTCCATTGCTTTTTCTGGCTCTCCCAAATAACAAAGCAGAACCGCATAACGAGCAATGTGATAGGTATCACTGGGGCATATCTCAATTGCTTTCTCGTGATGAAATATCGCCTTTTCAAAATCACCCTCAAACAAAAGTTTTACTGCACCTAATATTCTGTGTGCTTCCGGATCATTTGGGTCCAGGTCGATAGCCTTGTTAACCGATGAAAATGCCTCGTTCATCCAATTTTCGGGCATATCATCTGGAAACCACTCTGAATTATTTGCAAGAGAACAAGTTTTCCAAGCATGGGCTCTAGCATAATTTGGGTCTACTTCAGTGGCTTTTGTAAACAAGCTAAGAGCTTTCTTGTTATTTTNCGCACTGACCGAACTTCGACGGTGATATTCTAAACCTTGCAAAACTAAATCATATGCTTCCATTTTTTCTGGCTTTTTATTTGCCAATTTTTTAACCTGATCTCTTTCCACATTACCAACAATGTTTGAAACAATTGTTTCAACTAATTCATCTTGAATATCAAAAATATCATCCAGTGTAGTATCAAAATTATGCGACCAGAGTGTAGCACCATCTTCAGCAGAAATAAGGGACGCCGAAATTCGCATTCTCTGTCCCATTTTCCTTACTTTTCCATCCAAGATATAACGCACGCCTAACTCCTGGCCCACAACAGTAGGAGATTTATCTTTACCAGAGTAAGCAAAGGTTGCATTGCTGGCTATTACTGTAAGTTTTTTGAACCTAGAAAATGCCGATATTAGATCTTCTGAAAAGCCCTCGCAAAAATATTCTTGGTCTTCATCACTGCTGAGGTTTTTAAATAGCATCACAGCCAATGATCCTGGTTCTGCACTCTCGATTTTTACCTGTGGNNCGGCGTCATCACTGCGTAACCCTCNTGTAGCGCCTTTACATTTCAATACATTGTATGCCTTTATAGGTCGGCCAATATTTTTTAACTCTAATTCTCCNGCATCTTCATAGGAAACTTTGACTTTCAAATTTACCAGATCATAAATATTATCTGAAATACAAATTCCATCGGCGATTGCTTGTGCTTCCAGACGTGCTGCAATATTTACTGCATCTCCAAATAGATTATCATTAGACACCATAACATCACCAATATTAATGCCTACTCGGTACCGCATCTGATCCTTTTCGTCACTCTCTGCATTAATGGCCATCGATTTGTTCTGTATTTGAACTCCACACTCTACAGCTCTGACTGGGCTTGAAAATTCAGCCAAAACACTGTCACCTGCCGTATTAAAAATACTCCCCCCGTGATCTTTTATGCATGCATCGATAAATTCCCGCCTACTGTTGAGAACCTTTAACGTTTGATCCTCGTCCGTTGCCATCATTTTACTAAACCCAACAACATCAAGCGCTAGTATAGTGCAAAGTTTCCGTTCCATATAAAAATCCTGCGATATTAAGAAAGAGACCTTAACACAATAAATTGCATAAATAATAGTAAGTATTGTTTAATTATATATTTTTAT
>FUFK010063396.1_pt1 | contig 14290 bp, 14 predicted proteins | sample 1021851 | NCBI WGS metagenome assembly FUFK01 (sample SAMEA51879418, study PRJEB19060) | metagenome | reverse complement strand
ATACGATTTTCTTGTGGGTGTCGTTGGACATCAGAATACATTTGCAATAATACAAATGGTTTTTCTTGTATATGTTGTTTAAGTTGATTGAATAGAATGTCTGTATTTATTATAACCATTTACTATAAGTATTGTTTTACATAATCAAAATGTAGTTTTTTTATCTAACTAAAACTTTGTTCAGCATTAATACATTCTTCCGCTTGCATTAGTTATTGCCTGTCTATAAATTGCATTACTTACATAAGTGTCGTTTAAACCTTTTAAATCAATATCTTGATTAATTTTATCAAATTCTTCATTTATTTCTTCAGCAACACCAAGAAGTTCATCTAATACTCCCTCTAATGATTCAATATAATAAAATTGATTTATACTATCATTGTTAGTATTTACTTTATCAACAAGTCTTGACATTGAAGTATAAATAGACCCCATAAACTCATTGACGGTCAATGGTGCACCTACATTGAAATTATCTTTATCTATTTCTTGTTGAGCAAACGCTTCGTTAATTATAAATTTACCCTTCTCTTTTTTAAAATATTTTCTATAACTTCTATATTGATTAGCTGCATTGATAATGTTATCACGATATTCAAATAATCTTGTTTTTGTTGTATCAGCTAAATTTAATACAAAATCTTGAAAATTTACAGTGTCTGATGAGAATTCAAATAATCGTTTTAATTTATTTTCTTCAATTGATAGAAATTCTTTTCTTTCCTCAATCTTATAATCATTTGGATTNAATTGCATATATGCCTCTATGTCTGTTGTCCAACCGGCTGCTGATACTGAATGGTCAACTTTTTTAATTACAAAATAAACATTTTTTCTATAAGGTTCTGGCAAGTAATCTACTTTAAATATATCACCAACTTTTAATCCACCTATTCCGTCTAATGTCATAGAGATTGAAACTGGTATTACCATTGGGTGTGNNGTTATCAAAGATTTAGATTCTTTAAATTTAGANTGAACNAATAAATAAATCATAGTTTTTTTAAAATAAGTTGACATATTACCATCTTTATCATAAATACCAACACCACGATACAATGAACTATAATCGTTATTTATTTTTTCAAGTTCTTGTGCAGAGTCTATATTTACTTCAGTTATTCCACTAAAATCAAACCCATCTTCGTTAAGTCTTCTTTTAATACTATCATAATAATTATCATTAACATAACGACTACTTCTTCCGTTATCTGAAATATAAGATAAGTCTCTTATTAAGCCATTTTCTAAATTTAATTCTTTTACTTTATCAACTTTTTTCTTTAATGCACTTTCTTGAATTAATTTATCAACTGATTTTGATGTGGTTAATATATTAAACGCTTCGACCGACACATCAGCCAAACTTGTTATATTACCTGCTGAATTTTTTGGACGATACTTTCCATATCGTGCAAGTGTGGCGGCTTCTTCGTCCATATCAAGTGATAAATCATATGATTTTACAATTGAGTTTTTTGAATATATTTCAAATTGAAAACAACTATCAACTTTATCTATTTCGTTTTGTTGATTTTGTTTGATTTCTTCCTCTCGTGTTAATTCAGTTGATTTTGGTGATAGTCTTAAATCACTCACTCCTATTCTTGTTGTTCTTGTTTGACTTTGTCCGACTACAAATCTCCAAAATCCACCATACTTTTCCGTAACTTCTGCCCAAAAACTAACTAATGATTGTCTTAATGATGTGGCATTTTCAAAGTGTGTTTTATACATTTCTATTGGAAACACCATATGTCTAATATGACCTGTTGTATCTTTTTTATTATCAAAAGGTCGATAAAGTCTATCAAACATATTGAATATTGTTTTTGTAACTTCAAGGTTTTTTAATTGTTCAGGTGTGTAAAGTGCTTGGACTATCTGTATATCATCAGCTAGTCTTGCAACCTTTTTAGCTTGAGCTAAAATCTTATCATCACTATCTCCCCTTGTTTGTNNGAGTTNTTTAAATGGATTAGTTAACAAAGGATGCGTTTTACCTGGCAACATCACACTTTTCAATCCCATTGAGTATAAAAATGGTGATGATAAGCATTGATTTGAACGATTTTTTATATTGCCTTCATTTTTAAACTCAAATGCATTTACTTTTTTTAGTTTAATATCTTCAACACTTCTGATTTCTTGAAGTGTTATTCCTCCTGATGATAATTCAAAAAAACTTCTCAATATAATGTCTTCAAAAAATCCCCAAGACATATAGTATTGCTTTGTAAAATTTTCATTTTCCTTATATTGATTGTTTTTAAAAACTCCTTTATTAAAGTCAAAATAAAGAGCTCCGTCCTTAAATTTGTAATCAATTATTGGTGGGTCTGTGTCTTCTGGAACTGGATATATGTTTTCCTTATTTTTGAATTCTGATGTTTTTTCAATCTTATTCTTTTTAAAATATTCCTCTAAAACTTTATCAATATTTTTTATTACTGCTTTAAATGTTGTTCCACTTTCTAATAATTTTTTTAAATCTTTTGAAGTATCTGTCGTTGTTTCGAGAAGTTCTTTTCTATCGAAGCTTTCTGGAGCTCCACTTGTGTCTGTGTCTAATAATTCTAATCCAATTTTATTTCTTTCAATTAGATTTGTTAATTTGGTATCAAAAGTTCTATCACTTTCATCTTTTGGNTCTTCTGTTTCAAGTAATGGACTTGCTCCCATAGATAATGCAGTTATACTACCTTTGTAAACTCCATTGTTATCAATTTTATAATCAAATTTTGAGACTACCCCTATATCACAAAAGTATTTTCCAGGTGCAATCATATTTCTTTCTCTAATGGTTTGTCTACTTTCCAATACTTCATCTACATCTTGAACTTCGCCGTCAACTTCTATTTCACCTTGTTTTTTAAGGTATGCTTTCATAGTTTCAATGGTCATTGGTGGTATTTCAGCTTCTCCTAAATGATTACCATAACCAAACTCAAATGTCATACACGCACCTAAGTTTAAAAAAGCAGGTTCAAATACTTGTTCAAAGTAAACCGGGTCTGGACATTCCCACTCAACGACATACTCATTGGTAAAGAATTCTTTTTGTGTTGATTTGATTGATGTTATACCTGAGTGTCCTCTATATCGATTTTCTNTTTGATTTGTATCGTTGTTTAAACCTTGATTAAAAGTTATCATATTATTATTACCTTGAAATTTTTTAATTGGATTCATATGTGATAATTCTTCTGATAATTTTTCATCATTCATATAACTTGATATAGATAATGGTTCTAATACAATTCTGCTTTTGGCTTTTTGAGAAGCTTTTATGTTAGGAACTGCCACACAAACTTTTGCCCAAGCCATACGATAAAATTCTTGATTAATAGGATTTTCTTCTGATACATCTAATATATCACCAATGAAAAACTTTGTTCCACCTGTGTTTGTTATCTTTGTGTGTGTTACATCTTCGCCTTTGACTTTGTGCACTTTGGATGTCTCAACAAAATTGCTAGAGTTTCTACCAAATTTATTTAAACTATTTATTTTTTTAAAAAGTTCTCGTTGAACTCTTATATCTATGTTTTCTTGTTTTATCATTATCGGTTAAGTTCTTCATATTCTTGTAGAATTAATTTAATCTCTTGTGGAATACGATATTCTTTACCGGGAACCATATAGACTGATTCTGTTTGTTGATTTGCTCTAGCGATAATCCACCACAAGTTTTTATTTTCATAATATTGATTTGCTAAATTCATAAAGCTTTGTCCAAAAACACCTTTTATCAATATATCTGAATCTCTCAAAGGTATTGGTGGATATTCAATACGACTTAAATATCTTCTTCCGTTATCATCACGAAAAATTCTTGAGTTATCATAACGATTATTCATTACGCTCCTCCTGGACTTGGTGCTATACCTTTAACTACTTCTGGAAANTCTNTTTGNAATGTTNTCATAGTGNTTNGAAGTCATTGTTGGANNTTCTTTTCCNATNNATGTAAATTCAAATGCCAGTGTGCAAATATGTGGAACTTGTGTTCCGTCNGTTAGTGTCCAAGTTGAACCCTCAGGAATTGCCAGATTAACTGATGTAAAGAAACCAGGTGTATCATTGTATAAATCTCCTAATGTTAAATAACAAATAGGTGATATAGGTCTTTCAGCTCCGTCCATACCTGTAAATTTTTTATATTCTGGTGTAACTAATCCTTTTGCTGCGTTAACCTTTTCCCAAATAATTCCTATTTCTTCTTCTCTTGAAGCCACTATGTTGACTGAAAAACTAATTGTTCTTGTGTAACTTCCATAAACATAAACTTTTTCTGCTCTACCAATGTATGATGATTCAGTAGGTGTTGTTGATGAATTGTCNGATATATTACCNTCTAATAATGCAGGGAATATTATGTATNNTCCNTTTACCGCATCTCTAATGTGAAATTTNATAAAATCATTTGGCATACTTGAACCACTTTCTTGCATTCTACTTGGAAAACTTTTTATATTATTTAGTTCACCACCATAACGAACTTGTAAAGAAGTTTCTTTACCCTCTTTATTAGAGAAATAAGTAACTGCATTTGTGGTATCTCTTGAACCAGTCACATACGCATCAGGATGCTCATCTTTATTACGAAATGCACCTTGTGATGATTTTGGTGGAAAAGCTTCTTTTGTCTTTTTTTCTTGTTCACCTAAAATTGATTTTTTAATATCACCGAATAAATTTGTTTGAAAAGTTTCTGCAAATTCTTTTGCTTTATCTTTTGCTAATCCAACTGCTTCAGCTCGCACTTGGTCAAGTTCAGGTGTTGCTGATGTTCTATGTCTTACTGGTTTTTGAAATATAAATTCTTGTGATAGTGCTTTTGCTTTAAAAGGTGCAGTTGCGTCATATCGTTGAGTTTGTTGATATGGTTCAGATGTAAAATCTGTATTTGGATTACCCTCATTACCACCACCTGTTCTAACTTTTGCTCTTGTGGGATTAACTAATTGTAATAATTTTTGTTGTGCTAAAAATTTTACACCTTGTGGTGTTGTTAAAAATCTTGTAAATCTTTCAACATTTTGAGCACCCATTTCTGCTTGTAGTGCTAATCCACCACGAAATATAAATTCACCACTTCTGTTTACATTACGAACTAATCTTTCTGGATTAATTTCTGTGTTTGAAACTCTTTCATATACTATTTTTTCTGGATTAATTGTTATCATAATTTACCTTATGTTTGGAAAAAGTCTGGACTGATTGATGTTTTAAGTTTACCAGCATTTAATAAATCGTATTGTTCTTCTGTTTTATCATTTATCTTACTTAATAAAGAATTTGTAGTTCCTACTTGTTCTTCCAGAACATCTTGAACTGATTTTTGTTGTTCCATTTGTTCTCCACGAGCTATTCGTTGTAAATCTCTAACCGATATACCGATAGCTGCTGCGATTGATTCTCTTTCAATAACATTAAGAGATTGTATATCACCTATACCACGAACTATATCTTGTATTTCTGTTGTTAGTCCTGCTATATCTCCTTCAAGTGCTAATCGTCTGGCAGTTTCAGTATTGATTTGTTTACCAGTTAATACTTGTGCTTTGAATTGAGCTGTTAAACTTGACTCAAATTTTAATAAACTATCTGCTGCTTCAAGTACAGTTTTTAATTCACCACCAATCTTAGCTGCTTCAACTGCTGCTCGGGCTAATCCCTCTGCTCCGTCCATTGAGAATTTAGCAAATGTTTCAGCGTTAGTAGCAACATCTTTCATAACATTACCAACGGCTACACCTTCAGATTCTGCTAAGTCTGCTATTGATTGTGCTATATTGGATGCCACATCAAAAGAAGCTCCTGTTAAGTCCATCATTACTTTGTTGAACTTAACGACCTCAGTTCCAGCCACACCCATTTCTTGAGCCATCTTTGTAATGTTCTTAGCATTTTCAACGGTAGCCAATTCCATTGTTCCGAACTCAGTTGCTATTTCTGTTAAATTGGTTTTTAGTTTTTCGGAATCAAATCCTTGTAATTTTAAAGAAGCTTCTGCAAATTTTAATTGTATTGCCATTTCTCTGGCTTGTGCAGCAGATACATTTAATTCTGAAGCTGTGTCTCTAACTTCTTTATTGAAATTACGAATTGCTATTAGAGCCGCTCCGACAGCTGCTACAACCGTCATAAATGCAAAAAGTGGATTAGTGAATAGTGCCACTTTAAGACTATTGAAAGCTGCTTTTATACTTGCTATTGCAGGTGTCAACATACCAGCTGATTTTACACCCTCTTTACCCATATTCTTAAAGTTATTAACAATACCTTTTTTCAAATCATCACCAAGTTTATCTATTCCGAGTGTTTTTGTTAATAATTCACCACCCGGTAATGAATTGATAAATCCTGTTATACTATCACCGAGTTGTTTAGCTGCGTCCATTTGTTGTTCAGCTATTGGCCCCATTGCTTCTAATTCTTCTTTTCTTTTCTTTGCAAGCTCGTATTCTTTATCCATTATTTCAAAAGTATCTATTGCAGTTTGGACACGGTCTCTACCTGCCTTGAGCATTTCATCTGCTTCTTTTTGGCTTAGGTCATAAGCACCTCGTCTCATCTCTTGTATTTGATTATATTCTTCTGCTTGTTCTCTTTGAGCAGCTCGAACAACACTAAATGCAGCATTTCTATTTGCTTCATCTTTTTCAAGTCTGTCAGATTGTGCTTTTAAAACGCCCGATATTTCTGATGCGGCATCATTTTGCTTCTCAAATTCTTTTCTTATTTCTACAGCCTTTTTACTGATAGCAGTTAAAAGTTCTAAAATAGTTTTTTGATTTTTTGCCTGTTCTTGTGTGCTTTCCGCCATATGTGATGTTATTTGTTGTTAACGATTAGAAAAAAATATTATAAATATGCTTTTCGTAAATTTTTAGCTATTTCAGGATTAGTTTTTTGTAACTTATTAATTCTATCTCTGATATCTTTAGTTAACTTATCCATTTCCTGTCTATTCTTTTTTAAAGCAGGGTCTGCTTCAATAGCTTTATCGAGAGCTCTTTTGTTTTTCTTGGTTATTAAACTAACCAATAGTTTACCGATAAACTCTCGTAATACTTGTTTGTTTTCTTTTACAAATTTTCTATTCATAGTTTTTTCCTATCAATAAATATCAAGTTTTAAGATTTTTGGAATGTTGGTCGTGAAATTTGTGGGTCATTATCTCGTGATGCTTTTTTGATTTCCTCTGCTTCTTTCTTTTTAGCATCAAGTAGTTTATGGGCATAAAATCGTCTCAATGGAACTGGCATATTGTAGAGTTCATTGTGATTAAATCCATTGCCATAGTAGGCGATGTTGAAGAGTTCTTCGTGAATAGCCGCCCTATTACTCGGCGGCTGGCCAAAAAAATTCCAACCCTAAAGGAAGATTCAATGTATGTTTCTTACCCTCTTGACTTTCATATTCAAATGTCATATCAACATCAGGAGTAACACTACTAACATATTTTCTATAAGCTCTAGCGTCTAACGCTAAGAATTCATTATCGACAAAGTTGTCAATTGTTTTTTGTGTTTTGTCTCCGTCTACTGATTGTATTTGATTTTTTAGTCTTGTGGTAAGTTCATATGAAACTCCCGTGAGTTTTTCGACCTTTTGTAATCCTTTTAAAGTCTCTTCAATTTCCTGTTCGTCTCCGTGAGTTGATAGTTTAAACTCTACAACTCGTTTAGAATTAGGTAATTCAAAAGAAAAAAGATTTCCATTTTTTAGTAAACTCTCATCTATTGATTTATTTTTTAGTTTAGACAAATCTACGGTGTGTTCTACACGTTCTTGTGTATCAGGGTCAGTTAAACTTATTTTATAGTCTGCACCATAACCTAATATTCTTGTCCCTATCATAAGTGCATTTTTATCACCGATTAACATATCATTTAATTTAATTTTTGAATCTGCAATTACTGATTCTAATAATTTTGTAATTACTATTCCCTGGTCTATTAAATTATTTGATGTTAAAATGTCTTCTTCTTTTGCTGTCATATATTTGACATCAATTGTTCCACTACGCAAAGGACTATCTTCCGAGTATAATAACCCGTTTGACGGTAAAGATAGAACTTCAGTAGGAAAACCATACTGATTTTCAGCCATTTTGTTTTACTCCTTGATTAATTAAGAATTAATAACTTATTATTTTTTTAAAACTTTTTCTGCACCTGCGATACCGAAACTACCTAATGTAGTGAATAGGAAAGAATTGTATACCACATCATTGATAACTAAATCTTTACCCATAAGTCCAGTAACAACATCTGCAAACGCAAACAAAACCATTATTGTGAATGCTCCGAAACCAATTATTGATTTCTCGTTGTATTCATTATTGTCTTTAAATATTGCCCACATAATTTTTCTCCTAAAACTCTAATATAGCGTAGTCGTATTGCATTGTTAAGTTGATATCGACTACTTCATTGGAAGCGTAATCTAATCCGTTCCAATTTGCTGTTGTAATAAATGCACCTTTAAGAACCCATTGTTCAATTCTCTCACCATTAGGACTTAATACATTAAAAGTAATGTCTTTTTTGTATTCACCTGCGTATCCATCTACACCTGTTGTCGCTTCGTGGTGAAGTCTAACCCACTCATTAACTGCTTGTGCTCCTGATGGAACGATTGGGTCGTATAGAGTTATTTCCAATGTTGACCAAGTTGCTTTTCCTTTTACATATCTTTTTACATTGATATGGTCAAGTGTTACTGCTTCAAATGACACTTGTGGTCTTGCCATTGTTTTGATTAGATAAGCTGGTATTCCGTCTATTTCCATAATAAACCTATTTTTCATCTTAGGTTCAAATGGTTGAAAGAATATTTCGTTCGGGTCTAAAAATGCCACTTTATTTCTCCTATAAATTTTTTACTTCAGTAATAAATATAAAGAAATCAAAAAAAGTGTTGTATAGAAATCATATCTTTTTAGAAGTTTTTTTGAAGTTTTTACTTGACATTGTCATTTTTTGTTTGTATATTATAGTATGATTGATGAAATAATATGTGAAGAATGTGGTGTTGAAATAGACGGCTTTTTCCTTTGTGATGATTGTGAAGAAGAANTTTATGANGAAANCGACTACGAANANTAATTAAAAAAAAGCTTGACTTTTACAAANANNNTTANTATATTATAGTATGATTGATAACGATATAAAAGGAAANGAAATGGANAATGAANTNACNACTGATNCNGNNNATANNTATTATGNNAAGGAATTANNAAGATACTTTGGTAACAAGNGAAATCCCAAANNATTATGGGTATTATAATGAAGCTGGTGAGTATGTGGAAAATGGAACATTTACCATTACTCATTATCAATATGCTCATAATCCTATGGATTTATATAGAGCTAATGAAAATCAACCGGCTATTAGGTTGGACGATTATCAAGCTGATTATTTTGAACAAGCTCATTACAAGGGTATTCCTATGTGTTTTAGGTTTAACCCAACTATCAGAACTCTAATGAGAACTGGTAATTATAGAATTAGGTATCGTGGTGGTTCTAAGCCACAATATGGCTATGTTAGAAGTCAATACAATACATTAGCCGAATACGCTGATACCTTTGCGATTTATCCTAAGTAGGTGTTAATATCGTAATCGTAAGAACCTACTGATTTCCTTATCAAACAAAAAACCCCCGAGAGTATCGGGGGTTTTTCTTAATCAATATTCCTATTATTCAGGGAATGCTGCGCCTGTTGGTTGAACTACAAAGTCCAATACAATAAATTCAGCTGTTCTTGTTGGTTGAATAAATATCTGACCAACTAATTGATTTCTATCAACAACATCTGGTGTGTTGTTTGAATCGTCCATAACTACTCTNAANGCNGNTANNCCNNNATTTGCTTGAACTTNTTCTAAGNAATGGATTCACNATNTTNAGGAATCTNNTTCTTAGAGCNNTTGTGTTTTGTTCAAATACNAAGAATCTTGAAGNTGATGCGATAAACTTTCTTAAGTTAATCAACAATCTTCTTACATTGANTCTNTCTAATGCACTTGGTTTACCTTGAAGTGTNTTCTGTCCAAACACGACTACGCCTTGACCTGGGAAAGTTGCGATAGGATTAATACGATTTTCGTATAAATCATCTCTTTCTAAGTTGGTTAGTCTTGTTTTAGCTTCTGTTACTTCTGATAAACCACCACGATTTAATCCTGCTGGTGCAAACCATTCTTGACCGATAGCATCGTTCTGTGCGTAAACACCTGGCAATACAACTGAAGGTGGAACCCAAGTTGGTTTACCTTTCACACTATCCACGATTTTTACCCAAGGATAGTATGTAGCGACATAGTTTGAATCAACTGCTGCCACATCGCTGATTGCTGTTTGAACTGATGCTGAATAGTGAGAGCCGTCCATAATAAAGAAGGCGTCTGCTCTATCCTCTATCTTATCAATTGCGTGATTCGTTACACTTGAGTGCATTGAGTGAACCACACCTGGTAATGCTAATAAATTAATATCAAATTCATCTGGATTAGATATTGCGTTGATAGCTCTTTTAAAAGCTACTGAACCTGAAGCGGTTGCAGAACTTAAATCAAACCCTTGTGAATTTGTATTTTGAATATTGGCACCTACTTTTCTATCAACTGCTGGATTTTGTCCGTCAAAACCGCCTTGGAAAGGAACTGCAAATTTTCTTTGGTTAACTGCAGAACCACTAAGTGATAATTTGGCGGCACCTATTGAGTATTTACTACCCAATGTTGATGCGTCGTTATTACCAAATGCATCTTCTAAACTCATTGTTACATTGTTTCCTACTGCTGCACTTGTTGGTAATGGTGCTAAATATTGTTTATTATTTTCGTTTGCAAAATCAAAACCATAGTATTCATTTGAACTAAATGTTCCTCTTGTATTTTGTTGTCCAGTTCCACTTGTTGTAAATCTAAGTGATGCTGTTGGATATGATGCTGCTACCGTAGAACCACTCGCTGCAGCTATACTGACTACGTGTGGTTGAGTAACTTTACCAAATCCCATAGGAACTAATTCTTTTGATACACCACTAGCTACGACATCAGAAATATAAATATAGTCTGATTGATTTGGATAATCACCATTTGTAGTTAATTTTCCATCAGAGTCTATTGTTATGTTTCTATCACCGATAACTCTTGGTAAATANTTTGTAGATTCNTCNTCAAAATTTANANNAGAAAAGTTTTCTAAAACNGTTCCNTCATCANNTTGACCTGGNTTGTTNACAATNACTTGTAAACTAAATGAACCATAATCAGAACCAGGAACATCTGAAGCTTGTTTAACATCAGATATACCGATTTTGTATTTTGAATTCATATTAGTTCCGTGTGCACGAGTATTCACTTTAAACAAATCTGTTCTGGCAGAATTTATTAATTGTGATTGAATCGCTGGTGTTGTTGCAACTTTGTAATCAAATGAAAATGCTTCATCTGAACCACTAGCTACAAACACTTTGTCAGAACCACCCATTAAGTTTTGTGTCGCTTGGAAGTTTGAATATACATAAACTTTTTTAGTTGTGTCTTGTGCGTCTTCACTAAAAACTCTTGTGATATAATTTGCTGAACTTGTTAAAAACGATAAAGCAAATGTTCCTCTTGCAGCTCCATTGGTGTCTGTAAGATTCAATGTAAATGAATCTCTTGTTCCACCTGCAGCTAAGGAAGCACTATGTGGCCCTGCTATTTCTAATGCGTCTGGGTCAGCAGCACCTTTTGAAGGCTTTAGAGTCGCAGCGGCGAAAACACCCTTTGAACCACTAATACCTAAAACAACCGTGTCGTTTGCATATCCACCCAATCCTAAAACACGAACTATTGTTACTGCTCCAGCACTACGAAGATATTGTTTCGCAGTAAATGGAACATAAAAGTCTTGGGATTCACTACCAAATTTCTTTTCAAACTCAGCAAAGTTTCTAACTTGTGTAGGAACAAAAGCAGGGCCTTCATTTGTTGGCCCGATTAATGCTGCTCCTATTGTGTCGATACCTTGTGGAAGAAAAGATAAATCTTTTTCTCTTGTGAATACTCCAGGACTGACTACTCTTTCAGCCATTGTGTTTCTCCTAATTAGGTTTTAATTCGTATGAATAAATATCATACTAAAATCTCAAAATCTGTCTGGCAGACAAATTATTTTATTGGTGTAAAAACACCTGAGTCTGGGTCAAGATTACCTGGCCCATATTTTTCATTTAACTCATCTAATATGAGTTTTTCATCATTTACTAAATTTGAATACTGAGTTTCTAAACGAAGTCTTTCATTAGAAATTTGTTCTAATTTGTTTTCAGTTTGGATTCTGATAACCTCTAATCTACCTAATGATAGTTGTATATTATCATATCCAGCTTTCAGTTCGTTTAATGATTTTATTTCGTCTTTTGTAAATTTGATTTCTTTTTTCTTTGCCATTATAACTCCTGTTTTGGTTAGTAATAAATATCAATTATTTATTCAAACAATCACAATTTTTTTCTATATCCTTTATTTTTTTATCTAATTCTTTGATACCTTCAATTAACAATGGAACAATCTTTTCATACTTGACTGCTTTATAACCACTACCTCTTGTAGTTACGATTTCTGGTAAAACCGCCTCTATTTCTTGTGCTAACACACCAACATCTTTACCTAAATATGTGTCTTGTTTATCGTTCCAAGTAAATTTATAACCACCAATTTTATTAATTTTATCTATTGGTCTATGAATATATGAAATGTTGTCTTTAAGTCTTTCATCTGATGAACCAAATGCAATTACATCTCCACTCGCTTCTATTTGAGAACCTGATATGTTTGCGTTAAATAGTGCATTTCCTGCTTCTGACATATCTAATTGTAATGCAGTTATTGTTGATGATGCATCAACACCTTTGAATAATATATCTTTGTTGTTTATTGCTGATTTGATTACGAAGTCTGATGTAGCTATTTTGAATCTACCAAATTCTGTTCCATTATCTTTTAATAAAATGTCTGTTCCGTCTGCGTCGAGAATGATATCTCCACCAGCGTCAATGGTGAAATCACCTGTGTTTGATACACTTGGTATTGCGGCATCACTACCGCTAACTATTAATTTTTTCCAACTTGGCATTTAATTTATTCTCCTTACGGTTGGTTACCTTTCGGCCCACTTCCTTGATTGCCACATCAAGGCCAATAAAGTTATTATTTATCTTCCATTAATTCTTTATACTTTACCTGTAATTTTTCAATAGCTGAAACAGCTTCGATTAATTTTCTACCAGGTATCATACTTTCACTAAATAAAAATAATATAAACTCAATCTCAGATTTGGTTAAATTAACCGCTCTTTGTTTAAGTTTTTGTGTAGCTTCTATATCGTTCTTTATTCCCATAACCTTTTAATTATTTTTAAGAGTATATAAATATATCTCCATTACTATCATCAATCTTAATATTACCTTTTACATTATAAGTAGCTGAACCTGTGTTTGCGTTCAATACATAATTAACTTGATAAGCTTCTGGTGATGAAGTCGTAGCTATTGAACCAAGAGCTACATCTGTTTGAACACCCCAACGCTCAACACTTTGGTCAAATACGAAAGCTGCACCACTCATTGCTGTTTGGGAACCACTTTGAACGATTAAACCACCGTCTCCACTATCTGAACCACTATTTAATAATATAAATCTATCTTCAACTAATAAGTTAGCTACATTTGCGTTTGTAGTATTACCATTAACAACAAAGTCTCCTTCAACTGTCAAATTACCTGACATATTGACACCTTCACCACTATTCGTAGTTACGATTTCTAAGATACCTGCTTTACCACTCGCATCAAATGATAGAGCTGATGCGTTGTTATCAATCAAATCAATGTCTGTAGCTGCTGCTGTTAGTGTGATATCTCCACCACCAACACTTAAATCACCTGCTACATCAACACCAGTAGCTGTTACACTTAGTGCTTCTGTATCGTTAATGTGAACATTTACTTCATTTGAAGTATCAAACTTTATATATTCTTCGTCAGTCGCTGTTCCGATTTTTGTTATGCCAGAATTTATAATGGAAGTAATACTTGTTTGTGCTGCTGCAACATTGATTGCTAATGTTCCATCACCTGTTGAAGCGTCTAAACCAGTTCCTGCAACATCTGCTGCTGCTTCTACTGCTGGCCCACTCGTTCCACCAACGATAATTTCACCATTACCTGTAAGTGCTAATGAACCTACCGTATCTGTTCCACTATCTTGTGAAATCA
>FUFK010052902.1_pt1 | contig 14290 bp, 40 predicted proteins | sample 1021851 | NCBI WGS metagenome assembly FUFK01 (sample SAMEA51879418, study PRJEB19060) | metagenome | reverse complement strand
TTGAGATGATGAAAAAGAATGTTAAAGTTTATCACATTACAGAAAAACAGGCAGAATATTTAGATATTAAATTAGGTTTAAGAACTACTATGCCTAAAGACTGGAAGTTTGGTGATGACGAGTTTGCTAGAATTAAATTATTGAAAGAGGCTGCTTAATGAATATGAATGGTTACTTTGCTGTGCAATTGACAAAACAAGACTCAAAACTTGTATCTACAAAGGCAACATTTCCTATTGTAGTATCAGATCACATTACACTTGCATATAAACCTACAAAAAGAATTTACAACAAATACAAAAAATTAGTAGGTCATAAAGTCGGTGCTATGATTGAAGGTTATAGATCAAACAATGCTATTGACGCTTTATGGGTTGGTAAAATGATTGATATTAATACAGACAAATATTTAAAAAGACATGACAAGGGTGACGCTCATATAACTTTATCACATAAGAAAGGTTACAAACAAGGTGACGCCAATACAATGTTTATTGATCCTACAATCAACCAAAGAAAGATTGGTTATGTTGAAGGTGTTGTAAAATATTTTGATTATAACAAGAGAGGAAAATAATGAGTGAATATTTTAAAAGTTTTAGTGTAGTTTATAAAAGAGAGTATATTGATTCAGAGGATCAACATGACCCTAATTTCTTTATAGGTTATTCTATATACAAAAATGTTCCTATTGAGAAGTTAAAATATTACAGAAAACAATTATTAAAGATGAAAGATATTTTAGATAAACAATACAAAGAAGACGCTACTAATTTTACAGGCACTACTGGTATTGAGATTGTTTATCCTGATGAGTATTACCAGACTTATGAAGATGTGTTTGGTGATAGTGCCAAAGATACAATGAATGCTAAAGATTTATGGAATGACTTNGGTCAACAATATGAAAGACAAGGTTTTAGAAAAGACTTTGATCCTGACTTAACAAAAAATTATAGAACTAGAACAGATTACAAATACAACACAATACAATAAAGGAGAAACATGAGAGAACACTTAACAACATTTTTTGCAGTAGTATTTTTAATGAGTATGATCGGTGCAACAGGTGCCATAGAGGCAGATCAATGGTTGCTCGGTGCAGTATTATCATTAGTCGGAATATCTACTGGTGCATTAACNATATATTTACAAGGAGGACAATATGAGTAAAGTTGAAACNGATTGCTATACATTTAAAAATGATGTNGGNAAAAATCTATACAGAAAAAAAACATACTATACACTTGTTGTTGAACAAGATGTATTGGCAAAAGATAAAGACGAGGCTGATANTAAATTTACAGACTTTGGTGGTTTAGATCACGGCAAGATTGTAAAAGATTTAGCACAAACAAGTGATGGTGTTGAAACATATATGGTTGACGCTAATTATAATGATTCAGATACGACTCAATATATTGGTAAAGTCAAATATGATGATGAGTGGCAAGACCTAAAAGAGGCTGTTGAGTGTGAAGATGTGCATATAGACACNTATGCTAGTGAAGATGAACCACTACAAGTTATACCNATGACCNAGGCAGAGGAAGATAAGAATGCTGGTGTCACAAGAGATTCAGACAATAATGTAAAAGGAGTTGAACATGGGGTTTGATTTTTTCATACTACTTCTATTGATCGCTATAGGTGCTTATGCAGTATCTAATTCGATTCATATTGCATTTATATTTAACAATGCAATCAGAAGTTGTAAAGTATATTTAGAGAAATTACTTGATTTATTGAGATAAATTGGGTGCTTGACAAATTGATTAAAATGATGTATAGTAATAAACTAATGCGTAAAAAAAAGACTACAAGAGAGAAGTGGCAGAAAATCACTAGACCTACATTTACAAGAACACTACAAGGATTTGAAAGACCCGATTATACTTTAGATATAAACGGCATACAAAGAAATTCTATACCAACAAGTGATAGAATCCCAGGCGCTTGTGTAAAGAGAACTTTACCACAAGTCAAAATGCCTGCTGGTAAAACCATCGGTATCGCTTACAACAAAGGTAATTATCAAGTTGTTGACGCTGCTGATATTAAAACAATGGGAAAGAAGATATGAAGAAATCTATACTAACATTATTTGCTGTGATGTTTATTACATCGGCAAATGCAGATACTAAAAGTATAACTCCGCAAGAGTTTGCTCAAAGTATTAGTGAGGTTCCTAGTAAAGTATCCTCTGCTGTGAAAAACGAGTGGGAGAAAACAAAGGAGTTTCAAAAGAAATCTTGGAACGAGACCAAACAAAANTGGCCTTGGAACAAAATNTTTAAAGGTGANAATGCTTCATANTATTGAAGATTTTTGTAANAAGATTNNNAGTNTTGCTGATCAGGCAAANAGANTNAAAGAANTANCTCAAAAGTCTGGTCACAATGCTGAGATCAAAAACAAGATTGAAGATTTACAAATGCAATGCAGATTAATCGGTAACGAAGGGAGAACTAATGATAACTAAAGAAAGTATATTTGAAGAATTTAAGATTGCAAAAGAAAAAGATATTGCAAAAAGTAAAACACCACCTCCATATGAGAATGTTTTTACTAACAGAATAAAAGTATTAGAATCACATAGGGACGCTAAGAAAGCACACCCTAATCAATATCGTAATTTAGATATTAATTTTGATAGATTGATATTGGCATATAAGNNNCCTGTNCCAGTTGATCATTTTTACAAAGTTGTATTCGGTAAGACACTTGAACAATACGAACACGATAAGAGATTGCAAGAGTTGTCCGAGGCACAATTAGAAAAATTAGAAAAACAAAAAGAGAAGGAAGAGAATGTTAAAGAAGTTTCTTTTAATTAGTAGTTTGTTGTTGCTCTCTAATTGTGCTAGTAAGCAGTCCTATATTGGTGCGTCCACTACAGCGGCTGTTNCTGGCACAGCGTGTTGGCAATATCTATCAGACAATCCTGCTGTCGTTGCTACTTGTGCAGTTGCAGGATCATTTAAGGGTGCAGATATNATGAATGGCGAAACAGATGATCAATTAATGACAAGAGCATTTATAGATCATTTAGAAAATGCCCCTAATAGTCCAGGGTTTACAACATGGCAAAATCCTAAATCACAATCAAGTGGTATTATTAAGACAACAGGATTCTATCTAAAAGGTCCTATCAAATGTACTATGGTTGAAACAACACATGATCAAAATTTAGATAACACTAGATTTTTTGATTCAATACTATATGGTAATCCATATAGAAAAATGATGTGGCATGAAGTTTGTAAAATGCCAGACGGAAGGTATATGGTAACTAATCAATGAAAAGATTCTTTTTAGATAATTTACCAATCGTTTGGTTTGTATTGATCATATTGGTGTCGGCACTATTAGTTGTTGATCACGCTAAGAGTGAAGACTCTTTTGAAAACACAATGAAAAAGATTGATCAATTAGAAGGCAAAAATGTTAAAGTAGAATATGATAAGATACAACCATTGAAAGATCAATATTGCTTTATTAAGATTGAGATCAAAGAAATCAATGGTGAGATAGTAAAACAAGAAGTTGTAGAATGTGCAGATGGCCGAAAGGCATATGACGGCCCAACATATTGGGAGTTGTTTGCTCAATTCTATTATGGCGATATGAATACGCCTGCTTATTGTAGAAATTATGAAAGGCCAAACCATGCCTATCATAAACCTGGCAAAGTTTGCCTTGATAAAAATGGTAATTGGGAGGTAAGAAAGTGATAAAATCTATATTTACACTTACAATCTTATGGGTAGCCATTGCTTTTGCATGGGAACCCTTTACTACAACGGTTGAGAAAACACAGGCTGTTGACAAAACAAAGAAAATAGTATATAATGTGTTTAATAATATGAAGGAGAAGGTGAAAAATGAGTAATATACTCAAATATATAATGATCACAGGTATGGCATTGTTATTAACTAATTGTGCTTCTAATACTTACAAGATCAAACAAGAAAAGGATAAACAAGTCCTAAAAGTCCCATCTTGGTATATGAACGATTATTCCGAGAAGAAAGAATGTGGCACTACTAGATTTGGTAAAAACAAATCAAAAGAGTGTATATTCGGTGTGGGAACTTCAGTATCACCTGACCTAGAACTTGCAATTGAAAAAGGTATGTTGATTGCAAAAGCAGAGGTCGCTGATAAAGTAAAAGGTGAGATGAATAAGAAGGCGAAGATATTTACAACCGAGTTAGGTAAGAACTTACAGAAAACGGTTGTGACCGATGTTGAAACAACATTAGTCAATATCATTAAGAATACACCTGTTAGAGGTTATGAAGTATGGAAACAAGAAGTGACCTTAACAAAGAATGGTTATTACAGAGCATGGATAGGTATCAAGTTACCTATGGGTGAATACAATAAGATGTATAACTACTCGGTAGAAACCGTTGTTGACGCTTTCAAACTGAAAGAAATCGCTCAAAAGGCGTATGATGAGGTTGAGATAATTGCTAATGAGCAATAAGATAATCATTTATTCAAAGCCGAATTGCACATATTGTGTAAAGTCTAAAAACCTAGTTAAGACTCTCGGCTTTGAATACGAGGAAAAGATGTTCGGAAAAGACTTTACAAGTCCCGAAGAATTATTTGAGGCCGTAGGTAAACAAGTGAGAACTATGCCTCAAATAATCATAGATGAAAAACACATAGGTGGTTATAACGAATTAGTTGAATATTTTTCAGACAAAGGCCTGGTTAATTTTAAAGGTGAAAAGATATAATGGCAAAGTTGAATATGTTTATATTATTATTAATGCTGACGACTATAACATTAATGACGACAGGTTGTAAGAAAGAACATAAAGAACATAGATTAATAGTTAATCTGTTAGGCAGTAGAGGATGATGGCAAAAGATAAGAACAAAGACAACATAATTATATTTCCTAAAATACCAAAGAAAAGGAATATAAAGACAGAGCAATTAGACGCTAAAAGACAAGAGATATTAAGACAGACTCATAATAAAATATTTGTTCAGGCGATTGCTGAAGATGTGACCGAGACCGTATTATTAAGAATGAAAGATGAAGGTTTTAATCTAACAGATCAAACCTTTCTAAAAGATTACAAGTTGTTGTCTGAAGCACTTAACTCATTGCTATACAGACAAGTCCATATGGGACATCAATTACAAAAGAGAGTTGATAAGGCGATAACAACAAGAGGTAAAGGCAAAGATTTATATGCTATTACAATTGACTATGACAAGTTTTAAGAATTCCATAAAGAACCTTGGGATATTTCATACTACTGGCAAAGGTATGATCTCTAATCAATGCTATAATAATAAGGAGAAATAATGTTTAATTTATTTCAAAAAGACTCTTTAAGAGTTGTTTCAAAATCAAAAAGAGTGGTAAAAAGAGGCAGAAAAACTTTGTCTAAAAGAACAAAGGTAATGAATCTTTTATCAAAAGGCGCTCCAGTAGCATGGAAAACGCTAAGAACTAGATTTGATCTAGGCTCTCCAAGAGCATTAATTGATACTTTAAGATCAGAAGGTAATATGATCTATATCAATAAAACAGCAAAAGGCACTTCATACAGAATGGGTGTTCCTACTAAAGCGATCATCGCTGCTGGGATCAAAAAGTTATACGGAACTCCGTATGCTTACAAAAATGCGTAATTCTCTCAACGCATAAATAAATGTGGGCGTAGAAGCTAGCGTGGACACGCCCACACATTACATAACAAAATGAGGAGGGCATAATGCCAACAACAACACAAAACTTAAACATGACTATGGGAACTGATACATCAAGTGCCCCATTGTTCCATGAAATTCTAACTAAAGTAAATAACGCAAAAGATAAACCTGCCAAGATTGCAGTATTAAAGAAACACGACTCTGTCCCATTAAGACAGGTTCTAAAAGGTGCCTTTGATCCTAAAATCGAGTGGGACTTACCTGAAGGCGTGCCGCCATTTAAAAGAAATGACGCACCAGCAGGCACAGAGCATACATCATTATTTTCAGAAGCCAGAAGACTATGGCATTTCGTAAAAGACGCTGACCCAAATTTAACAAAAGCAAAAAGGGAGATGATGTTTATTCAATTGCTAGAAGGGCTGCAAGAAGATGACGCAGACCTTATGATCGCAGTTAAGGAAAAGACTTTAAATAAACGATATAAAGGTCTTACAGACGCTGTGGTTAAAGAGGCTTTCGGTTGGAATGAAGACTATAAAACTTCATAACAGATAAATATTATAGAGTGATTCTATAAAATTCAATTATAGGGTGTATGACAGAATGTCGCACCCTATAANCNTTTGANNTACANNATANNTTNNTTGCCATTTTTTNNTTGANNATCCTTTGTTGATTTCTGATATATTATNAGTATGAAAACAACAAAGGAGAATATATAATTATGTCTAAAACNAAACAATGGGCNGAAAANACNGCTGAACAAAAAGTTGATAATATAATTGCTAAACTAACATCTGGCGATATNACTAGATCAGACGCTAGAACTCAAATTATGAAAGTTGATAATATTGAGATGTTAGGTATTGATGAGAATACGGTTGACGAAGTAATTTATGAGGCACATGCCAATGCGTAAAAACTTCTTAATTCTATTTTTAGTATTCGTATATATCTGGTCTTGGTCTATATTCAATGCTGTCAATGCTGCTGAAAATAAGACTCAGGCAATTATCGGCCATGTTATTACAGAAACCGTTAAGGGAACTGATATTGATAAAATGGCAATACTAGAACAAGAATTAAAAATCTTAATGCATAAATCAACGCTTGATATGATCAAGTTGATTGAAAGTAGATTACCTGATATACTTGAAGGTATTGCTGCTGAGTTAAGATTACAATCAGACGAAAAACTTAAATGTGAATTATTGAAAGGATCACCTAATGGATGTATCTAGTATTAATTCATTTTTACAGGCACTATATTTGTATGTGCCAAAAGAATTAGTTATTATTATTTTAGCATGGTTTGTTATATCATGNTCAAATACTATACAAGGATTATAAAAAGAATGCCAACAAAGATAACTAGAAAACTAAAACTAAAGAGAAGACTCAAAAAAGAGTTTTCAAGTAAGCGTAAATACAAAACAACATACAAAGATATTAAGACATATTTTAGAATGTTCAACGCTGCTTTATTTGAAAGTAAGTTATCGCCATTTGGTCAGATACAAATTAAAGACCTTGCTAGAGAGAAGTGTATAGGTCAAGTGGTTACATTAGAATGGAAAAGAAAAGGCACTAGATTATTTAAACTAGAGATGTTGCCTTCATATCCTAACAAAAAAGATTTTTTAGATACACTTGTCCACGAGATGGTTCATTTATATCAAATGCAGAATTTAGGTGACTCAGGTAACTCATAATGATTTATTCTGGTCATTTGAAGGAAAGGTAAACAGCGTAGGATTGACACTTATAACATTATTATGTATATTATGAAAGACACAGAAAAAAATCACATAGACGAATGGTTACAAAAACAGATTAAGAAAGGTATTAACACTATCGAGTCTGTATCAAAAGGTCCTAAAGGTAAGATCACATTATACTACACAGGACATTTACAAAAAGACATTTACAATAATTTTCCAGGTAGAACTAGTAAAAAGATATTTAAAGGGTATAGAAACCATTTAAACAATGACAAGTTATTATTCACACAAAAAAGATTTATGAATGATGGCTACGAATATTATGTAAGGAGAATATGAAACTACTAAAAAAACATACTGATATATTACAACAATTAATTAAAGGCAAGGGTTTCTTTAGAACGCCTACGGTGCCTTATAAACATACTGATAAAAAAGAAGTATTAGATTTATTAGTGCAGTTATACTTAAAAGGTTTGTTAACCTTTCAAAGACAATATGATGTGCCATTGATAGGACCTAGTAATGAACACAAGGTTAGATTCAAATGGTATGATGTTATGATTGATAAAAAGAAAACAATATCAGATTTAAAACAGGTAGTTAAACATGGCAAAATTTAATTGGCAAAAACTATTAAACACGACTTGGTTTTATACTAAAGTTTTATTTTCAATGATGGCTTTAATGCTCATCACTTATATGTGGGGCACATATAACCCTAATAAGAAAGCAGTAAAACAAGCAAATGTAGAACTAGAACAATTTTATATTCAAAAGATAAAAGATATGGAGTTGAGAGAACCAGAGTTTGTATATAATAATGATATTCAATTTGTGAGAGCAATGCATAAGTGTATTGATTATATAAACTTCTCACTACCTAGATTAGATAGAGTGCCATACGAAATGATTGTAGCACAGGCNGCTTTAGAAACAGGCTGGGGCACAAGTAGATTTGCAGTAGAAGGTAATAATNTATTTGGTATTAGAACATGGGATAAAGANACACCACATATGGTGCCATTGGGTATGGGTAAGAAATGGCCTGGTTGGGGTGTAAGAATATTTGCTAGTAAGTGTGGTTCTGTAAAAGAATATATTAGACTCTTAAACGAACACCCAGCATATGAAGATTTTAGAAAGGCAAGGACTGAATTTCATGTTAGAAATTTAGAACCTGATCCATTAATATTGATTCAAAATATAGACAAGTTTTCTACAACGGCTGATTATGATAAAAGAGTTAAAAGAATTATAGTCAAAGTTAGAGAATTAGAGGAAAAATATGCAAGTGATAAGGAGGTAAAATAATGTTAGATTTAGAACACGGCATACTTATGTTTATCTTTGGTGTTAGTTTCACTTTTNATAGGTTTTTTTATTGCCTTTTTAGTGATAAACTATAATCACAGAAAAAAACAAAAGAAAAAAAATAGACCACCAAATCCTATGTATGATCTTATGAAAGATATGCCTGGNTCAAAANNAGGAGATGATTGCCAATGAGTTATCAACCACAATTATTTGAGACCGAAGATCAATACGGCAACGATATTATACAAGGTCCTAAATTAGTAAAACAAAAATTAACAAAGGCACAAGCGATGATTGATCCTAAAAACCCTAACACGGTAGGTAAGAGTGCATGGAATCTAGGCAATCATACATTGGCAATATGCTTTATAATGTGTATTGCGTTTGTGATATATGCGAGTTATAAATGATAAAAGATATACTAAAAGATTTAAGAGAATTAAGAGATGAAATGGTGCAATCTAATTGGCCTGCTCAAAGACTTTCAAACATCATATTAAAATATGATATGAAACTACAAGAGGATAANNNCAAATACACTACACAAGAANTAGTGGATGCTACAAATGCTATATTAGATGATGTTGAAAAATACTGATCATAGCGAATTTTATATTGAGGAAAAGACCTCTGGTGGTGCTGTGTTTGAAAGAGGTGTTANGCAATCAAAAGAACACAAAGCGATAAGACGAATTGCAGAACCCTTAATGAAAAAACATTGGAAGGACAAGGTGACTAATTTACATAGAATTTATAGAGTTGCTGAGTATCTTCTTAAACGAAGTAAGAGGAGTAAATAATGGCTAATTATTCAGAATCAGAAAACTGGAATAGAAATGTGAGAACTATTGCTGAGCATAGTAAAAAGTTTCCTATGACTCGTAAGGTTGANAAAACAGAATACGAAGACCTTGCTACTTGCATTAGATCAGATCAAGTGCCTGCTGAAGAAATCGCAGAAATCTTTACAGACAAGGCATTTTACAAGTGGTATAAAAAGACTTACTGGACAGATAAATAATACATTATGTTCTTAACATTAATAACATTTATTAGTGCGATAGCTATATCTCTAATAGCTGCAGGTTATTCTATATTAGGACTTGCAACACTATTTGCTGGGGCCGCTGTGCCTATNATAGCAATGGGTAGTGCATTAGAGGTAGGTAAGTTAGTTGCAGCCTCATGGTTGTATCATAACTGGCGNTCAGAAATACCTANATCATTAAAGGCATATCTATTTACAGCAATCATAGTTTTAATTTTCATAACATCTGTGGGTATCTTTGGGTTTTTATCAAAGGCTCATTTAGATCAAGTCAAACCTACAGCAGGTAATCAGGAACAAATATTACTAATAGATAAAAAGATTAAACAGGAAGAGATGATTATTGAGAGAGCAGAAAGNACGCTCAATCAATTAGATAAAGCGCTTGATGTTTATATTGATAAGGAATATGTTAGTAGGGGACTAAAAGAGCGAAAGAAACAAAAAGAAGAACGAGAGCTGTTGAATAAATCAATAGACGAAGCAATGGCCAAAATAGCAGATTTGAACAATTCCAAATCGTCAATAACCATAGAACAATTAAAATTAGAAGCGGATGTGGGTCCATTGAAATATGTCGCTGAGTTGATTTATGGTGATGAGGCAAAAGATCATTTTGATAGTGCAGTCCGTATTATCATTTTAATATTAATTTTTGTGTTTGATCCTCTTGCAGTATTACTATTGATCGCTGCCAACATATCATTAAGACAATGGCAACAAAAAAGAATATTTATAAAGACTTCTAAAAAGAGAGATTTACAGAAACGAATTGAAGCACTACAACAAAAGAATAAGAAATTACGAATCTATAAAGACCTAACTAGAGATTTAGGCGACAATCCAGATGAGATTAAACTAAAACTTAATCAAATATATGACTGGAATGAACAAAAATAGACGCTTGACTTTATAGATAGAAAGTGATATAATATACTTATGTTGACTACAATTGATATAAAAAGACTACAATTACCTAAACTAACACCAGATCAGATCAGACGAATAAACAATGCTGAAGTGACCTGTAAGAATGCTACTACTGATTGGGCAAAGAACTATTGGTATAATGTGTTCGCTAAACTATGTAAGAAATATGGTTGTGATGACTATTTCAGAAAGACTATACACTAATGAATATATTTTATGTTGACCAAGATCCTGTAAAAGCTGCTCAAATGATGTGCGATAAACATATCATTAAAATGATATTAGAGTCTGCTCAAATGTTATGTTCAGCAAAAAGAAAACTAGATGGTATTGAATACTATGCTAAAACAAAGAATGGTAGAAAAATTAAAAGATACAGACTAGAAAATCCTAACGAAGAAGCAATCATATACAAAGCAGGTTGGTTAAATCATCCTTCTACACAATGGGTGTTAAAGTCTGCTTATAATTACATATGGTTATACAAACATATGATGGCACTTAATGATGAATATAAATTAAGATATAACAAAAAAGTTGATCATGTTTCAATACAGAAACTAGGTGAGTTATTAAAACAACCACCAAAGAATGCTAATTTAAGAGCAATTGCTACAGACGCTACACCTGCTATGCCAGATGAATGTAAGATACCAGGCGATGTNGTAGGGTCATATAGAAAGTATTATGTTCTATACAAAGAAAGATTTGCTAAATGGTCAGCACCTAGATCAGCACCTGATTGGTTTGTGAAAGGCGTAAATGAACAAAAAGAAAAACAGACAAAAGATATTTGAACGAAATCCTAATACAGGAGTTATTCGTTGGCGATATACAGATGAGTCACCTGATAAATTCGGTTGGCCTAATTATGGTAGAATACTGAATGATAAAAGAAAGAATACAGGCAAAAGGTGATGATCTTAAAATGTTGCAAGGACATGATAGACTTGCATATTTAATTGACATTGCAAAAGATGTAGAGGCGTTNCCAAATGAAGTTAAGATTGATCAAAATAAAATACGAGGCTGTGCAAGTAATCTTTGGTTGATCGGTGGTGCAAAAGAAGATAATACTATGATATATAAAATAGACGCTGACGCATTTATAACAAAAGGCACAGCAAAACTAGTGACCGACTTATGCAATGGTTGTCCTAGAGAGGAAATAAAACAATTNAAAATAGAAGACTTTATACCATTAGGAGTAAGAGAATTATTAACAATGCAAAGACAAAATGGTTTAGGGTCATTAATACAAAGGATAGTAGATATAGCAAATACTAAATAATACAATGAAAAATATTACAAGTTTTATACAAGCAAATATGAACTTCTTAAATGATATTCAGGCGTATCATTGGCAAACAAAGTCATATTCTGAACATGAAAGTTTAGGCGAGTTTTATACAAACTTCAANACACTAAACGATCGGTTCGTAGAAACATGGCAAGGCATGACTAAAGAGAGAATAAACTTTAGTGCTGAATTAAGACCAGGCATTATGAATTATGCCGACAATGCTCAAGTTTGCTCAGAGGTTTGCAAAACATCAGATAGGATAAATGAGATTTACAAAGAGGTTGAAGGTCCCCAATTACATAGCATACTAGAAGATATGCTTGAGGCGACAAGTCAATTATGTTATCACCTCACTCTCAANTAAATGCCACTATACACATTTTATAACAAGAGAAGTAAGAAAGAATTTACTGAAATGATGACAATTTCAGAAATGGAATCTTATCTTAAAAAGAGTAAGCACATATCACAGCGTATTACAGGTATCAATATTGTTGCTGGTGTGTCNGGTATGAGTTATAGAAGTGANGGTGGTTGGAANGAAGTNAAATCAAANATAGCAGAAGCNCATCCAACAAGTCCATTTGGCAGAGCAAATCGGAGAAGGGGGATCAAGGAAGTTAAGACTGAACAAGTAGTCAAAAAGCACCTTGCTAGACANNNTGCAAAAAATAAATAATATAGACATAGAACAAAGCGAGCAACTGAACAACAACGGCCGTATGCCTGAGTCTAATAAGTCAATCCGCTTATTGTTCAAATCATTAATAGGCAGAGTTTTCTGCTTGAGGATTCTGCCTATAATATTTGCAGGATTATTAGTATCTGGTTGTATAGGCGAAACATTATTTACAATCGGGCCTGTTCAATATAAACAATCAGATGTTATAACCACACCATATAAACTATATCAATTACAAACTAAAGCAAAGGAGAAAAAGAATGAGCAATGATATACCAGATTTTATGCGTGAGTTTGATACCGATGTAGATTATGGTTTCACACCAGTAAGCAAGAAGCCTGCTGAAGAAACAACAACGAACAACAATGTTGATAATTTAGAAATCGCAAAGATCAAATCAGATGTATCTAGCATTAAGTCATCAATGAATGAGATAATGCAAATCGTAGCAGANAAAGATTCTGTNNANAANGAGATANANGACGCAGATACAAAANNNAGATTTAAAGANATTGAAAAGATTATGTTACCATTTTTATATAATCTTTCAAAGTCTAACGAACCTTATATACATTGGCCAAATAGATCGCCAATCATTAAGGCACAGATAGACAAATTAATGAAACTAACAAGGGGGTAATATGTTAGAAATAAAAGCTCATCANAAAGAACTAAAAAGAGCAGTAAATGAAGTCGAGTCTAAAAGAAAACAAGACAGATCAAATAAATTATGGTATGATATAAGGACCCTAAAGAAAATCAAACTAATGGCAAAGGATAAACTAAATGCAACTAAGCAAAAACTTTTCGCTTAAAGAACTAACTGCTTCACAAACAGCAGATAGACATGGTATTAGTAATAACCCTAGCGAAGACCATATGGATAACTTAAAGAGGCTATGTGATAATGTTCTACAAAAAGTAAGAGATCATTATGGCAAAGTGGTATCCGTATCATCAGGATATAGATCACCTGAACTATGTGTAAAAATAGGATCAAGTGCGAAGTCACAGCANGCNAAAGGCCAAGCCGCGGATTTTGAAATCTTCGGAGTGCCGAACGCTGAACTAGCAAAATATATAATTGATCACCTAGACTTTGACCAGCTGATATTAGAGTTTCACAATCCAGAGGAACCTAACAGCGGGTGGATACATTGTTCATACAAGAATCCTGACGAAAACAGAAAACAAGTATTAAGAGCATACAGAAATGANGATGGTAAGACGGTCTATGAACCGTATGACCCTAGTTGAGCTGTTGAGCGTCTTAATGATGAAAGTAAAAGAGAGCAAGATCAGATTATACAAATGTATATGACGAAAGGCACCTAGTGAAATACACTATTGTTATGTTAATTGATTTTATAGGTCACCCTAAATTGGGTGACCACTATACGAACACTAGGCGATATTCAGAATTGCTCAAGTTTGCCACGAGTAGTGGCCTTGATAGAGATAATATTATTTTTGTATCAAATCAAAAAGGCGATATGTTGTCAGAAACTTTAGGTATGTTAAAGACAGCAGGATTTGATATAGTCTATTCAAAAAATGATGAACCAATTTTAGAAATCTTATCTAAAATAAAAGATGTAAAAG
>FUFK010038663.1_pt1 | contig 14290 bp, 10 predicted proteins | sample 1021851 | NCBI WGS metagenome assembly FUFK01 (sample SAMEA51879418, study PRJEB19060) | metagenome | reverse complement strand
TAAGAGTGGTTATTCTATATTACATTTTAAATATATACCTCCTTCAATGTTTATCTATAGAGGTGCCGCTGATGCTTTAGCTGCACACAGAAAGACAGCTGATTTTCAATACCTTGGAGATATAGACCAATCTTCTACAAGATACTTTACAATGTGGAATGAGATAGCCAAAAAAAGAAATGCTAAATCTATCTTTACAAAAAATCAGACAAGTTATACAAAGCCAAGTAACACAAAAGACACAATGGATACTTTGTATAGACTAGATAAAGCTTCTTCAAGAAAAGCAGGTTTTCAAAGCCGTATGGAAGGAAAAATACCCGGACCTAGAGTTGAAATGTCTCATGGTAATTTTTACTCACAGGAACTTGCTGGTGCTATTGGATTAGAACTTGTGCCAGAAGAATTTAAGTTTAGATTTACTATACCTAAAGGTGCACAAAGTCCTTTTGAGGGTCATGGGACTCCTTTTACACAACAGTTTATAGCTAAGTTAGCAGAAACATATGTGAAAACTGGAGGTAAAAAAGATAGAGTTATTTCAGAAATGAAAAAACAGATTATGAATGACAATCATCCCGGAAACATGTTAAGAAAACAAAACTTAAGAATACCAAGAACTAACACTCCAAAAAATCTTAAAAGACTACAAAAAATTACTGGTAAAAGAAACATTGTGTTTGGAGACCCAAGAGTTAAATACATGATGGCTTCTAGTAAAGCACAAAAAGAAGCTGAAAGATTCTATAACTTATTTACTGAAAATAGAACATCTTTAAAGAAAATGTCAAGAGGTACTGAAAGAACTAAAGAGTATCTAAAGAGTATGTATGAACTTAGAACAAAAAGACAGGGAGATGGTTATGTTGTGTATTCTAAGTTAAAACAAAGTAGAGGAAATAAAGCTTCTAAACAAACTAAAGCAGATAGAAGTAAACTTGATGCTCTTTCTAAAGAATTTTTATCAGATTTTGAAGTAGATGAAATATATAGAGGTATTGGTGGAATGGAAGGAAGTTTCTAAAAAACCACATCTATATTTAGTGATATAATAACTTCAATATGCCAATAAAAAAAATAGGTGTTTTACACCACGACGCAATGAAATTTCCACCAGACGCGGAAATCATATTCCGTGAATGGGCTTTAAACAATACGCCTATAACAAATATATGTGGAACAAGAGTAGCTACTAGACTTCCTAGAAACGCCACATTACCTTTTTTAACTTTTTTTAATTCTGGAGGAACTATGGTATCTCCGGGTGGAGATGCAGCGATTGCTAATACAACTATTCAAATAGAAGCTTACGCAGGAAGATGGGGTGGTGGTAACAGTTCCCAACCAGATTATGCAAATGCATACGCACTAGCAAACGCTGTAGCTGAATCAGCTTTTAAAACAGCAAAAACTATTGTTCATACTTCTACATCATCAACTAAAGCTGTAATATATGGATTTAGTATTGAACAATTACCAGAGAGGGTAGAAGAGACTGACACAGGATTAGGACTTTATAGACTATCATTAAGTATGTATTATCGAGGATTAGATTGATATGAGTAAGAAAATAAAAGTTAAAGTTAATCCTTTGTTGTTGGATAAATCAACAGTTAGGGACACAGTCTCTAATATTGTGTTTAACCACAATGATTGGGTGGAAGTAGATATGGACATCTGGGAGCGCCTCAAAGATGCAAAATATAAACAGGGGAAGACAAAAGTCTCTGTTTTAATTGCAGATGAGGAAGAACTAGATGACTCTCCTGTAGAGGAAGACAATGAACCTACAGAAGAGGTAGTGGAAGACTTCTTTATAGCTGAAGAAGAATAACGACAAAGCTGAAATCGACTTTTTATTAAGTCGGCTGAGCTCAGCTGATTAAGTATAAGACTAGATATATAGGAGACAGAAATGTCATATAGTACAAGCGGTACAATTAGTGAAGTATTAATTGGAACTGGTGTTCTCTATATTAAAGACGCGTCTACTTCAAACTTGGCATTCCCGGGAAATGATTCAAATAACTTTGATAATCCTACAGGAATGACAGTTGCTTGGGACCAAGTTGGGTATTCTGAAGATGGCTGGACATTAGAAGTTGATAAAACTTTCGAAGATGTCATGGTCGCTGAAGAGTTAGACCCAATTAAAACTCTTAAGTCAGCACAAGAAGTTAGATTAACAGGTGAATTAGCACAGGCTTCTCTTGACAACTTTAAAATCGCCATGGGCGGAGGTAATCGTCAAGCAGATGAAATCGGTGCAGGTGTCAATGGCGGTGCGGGTACATCCCAATCTGGATATCACACTTTTAAACCACCTACATCAGATACCTTTACCGAGTTTGCATTAGTTTTGCATGCTGACGGTCAAGGAGGTTCTGACAGACAATTTTGGATGCCAAGAACAGTGAACACAGGTTCATTCGCAATGGCNCACCAAAAAGCTCCAGCTAAAGTTACTTTGGCTACTGAGTTTAAATTGTTAGTTCCAGAATCCGGCGGATTAAATGTTGGTTCTGATGCAAGTGGTAACTACTACTTGTTCGTAGTCGTCGAAAATAGAAACGACAGCGACGAATTAGACATTAACTAATTCAATTAGTAAAAGATAGGAGAATATAGTGGAAAAGTTTAAAGACTTTGACGAGGCTCTTGAAGCCGACAACCAAGAAAATGTGCAGCTTAAAGTAGCTGGAAAAGTATATACATTACCAGCTACTTTACCTGCCAGAACGGTTTTAACTCAAATGAGATATTCAACCGAGGGAGACCAAATTCCAATGGATGTAATTCCAGAATGGATATCTTCTTTAGTAGGTAAAGACAACTACGAAGATATGTTAGACAACGGAATGACATGGAATCAAATGAATGAGGTATTAGCTTATTTGTTAGAGGTATATGGATTGTCAGCCTCATATGACGAAACCGTAGGGGAAACTGTTGATACTGAAGAGGATACAGAAGACCCAAAATAAATTGGACCCTAGAAGACATAATAGAATTGTGGGGTCCTTTAGAAGCAGACTTTCTTAGATTCTACGGCATAGAAAATGTTTTAGATACAAGATGGCACAAATTTCTAAGATTTATCGCATACCTACCGCCAGAAGATTCAATATTTTTAAGAATACTTAGTGGTAGGCAAATTGAATACTTAGAAGATGGCACTGCTGTACCTAAAGATTCTGTAGAAGCTAATAGAGCAAAACAAGAGTTGAGAAAACAACATAAAAGAGACGGGAAACCAAGACAAAAAATGTCTTTATCACAATTTTTAAATGAATCACCAAGCGCAGGTAGCATAAAGGGTACTGATGCCTAGAACAGCCGGTATAGCACCAATAACTATAGCACTTAAAGTGGATATGGATGATGCTAATAAAAAAGCTATCGCCGCCGCTAACGAAACAACACAAGCTGTTGTTGGTGCATATTCAAGAATAGGTGCTTTAAAATTAGGAGCTGTTGGTGCTGTTATAGGTGCTATAGGTGGTGTAGCTACGGCAATGCTTTTCGGTGTTGGAGCTGCAAAAAGATTTGAAGAATCTTTTGCTGGTATTAGAAAAACTGTAGATGCTTCAGAAGCTCAGTTTGCTCAATTAGCAATTTCAGTTAGAGAGATGTCAACACAAATACCTATATCTGCTAATGAACTGAACAACATTGGTGAGTTAGGTGGACAGTTAGGTGTTTCTACTAGCGGTCTTCCAACATTTATAGATACAATTGCTAAGTTAGGTGTAGCTACTAGATTGTCTACAGAAACTGCCGCTTTGTCTATGGCTAGATTACAAACTATCTTTGAGTTGCCGGAAAGACAAGTTGCTAACTTAGCTTCTTCATTAGTTGACTTAGGTAACAACTTCGCAGCTCTTGAAGATGAAATACTTTCTACATCATTACGATTAGCAGCAGGTGCTAAAGTAGCTGGAGCAACAGCCGCAGATACTTTAGCGATTGCTACTGCGTTACAAGCAGTCGGTGTTCAATCACAGGCTGGTGGTACTGCTATGGCTCGTGTATTCCAAGCATTAGCTGTAGCAACAACTAGTGGCGGTAAACAGCTTGATGCATTCTTACGAGTAACTCAATTAACAGAAGAACAGTTTAGAAGAATTGCAGCAGAAGACCCCGCTCAAGCTCTAAACTTATTTATTCAAGGTATATCAAGAATTGCTGATGAAGGTGGTAACTATATAACTATTCTTGAAGACTTAAATCTTAAACAACAAAGAACTATTAGGGCAATCTTAGCAACAGCAGAAGCAGGAGATTTGCTTACTGAAACTTTAGCTACAGCTAATTCAGCGTATGACTTGAATATTGCTTTAAACGAAGAAGCAGAAAAAAGATTCTCTACTTTAACATCAGAAACCAAGAAAATGAAAAATGCATTTACTGAGTTAAGAACAGAAATAGGAATGGCATTTTTACCTGTCATGAAAGACTTAACGATAGCGTTGCAAGGATTATTTATAGGAATGGCTGAAGAAGACAAGACTATGGATAAAATGAACACAGCTACAAAAGTTATTATTGGAACATTTACATTATTAGGTTTTACTCTTACAGCTATGGCTGGTCAATTCTTTGCTATCAGAGCACAAGCCGCAGCAGCAGATATGACAGTAAGAGCATTTAAGCAACAAATTATTCAACTTCAAACAGCATTAGAAATGAGTGCTCTTTCAACAAATAGAGCAACTGTAGCATATGCAAGATTAACTACTGCTATAGGTTCTACAATGGGAATTTTGGCACCAGCTCTTTTAGTTATAGGTCTTTTGCTTGCAAGAAATGCAAAAGAAAATATGAAAGCTCAAAGAGCTTCTGATGCTTACATGACTGCATTATCAAGAATGGGTCCTCTGCAAAATGATATAAATAAAAAACAACAAGAATATAATCAGTTACTGAATGAAGGTGCTCCAGAATCTGCTTTATCAACATTAAAAAGAGAAATTGAATTACTTAATGAAGCAGCAGATGAATTAGGAACAATGAGTGTGCAAGAATTTTTAAATATACCTAAAGGTATGAAAGACATAAATGCTGACGAAGCACAGAGATTTGTTGACATATTTACCACAGCAATAAATCCAGTAAAAGATTTTAATGACGAAATAAGACTAGTAGCAGAAATGTTAAGAGAAGAAGGACATACAAATCCTTATACTGGAATAGCAGGCGAAGAAATGTTTGTGGAAGAAATTTCAAAAATATTAGGAATAACTGAACAAGCTGTTGTTGACATTGTTGAAGGCCCTAGTGGACTTGCAGGTTTATTTAGTGCTATAACAGTTGGAATAATTGAAGGAGGAGAAGATGTAACTGAACAAACTGCTACGGTTCTTGAGGGATATGTAGCTAGACAAGTAGATGCTATAGAGCGAGGTGCTAACTTAATGGACCTAGCTGGTACTCCAATTTCACAAGATTTAGTAGAAACAAATAGAAGGATTGTACAAGAAACAGGCGAAGTAATGGATATAGCTAGAAGAGTTAGAGCAATTAATAGTGAAACAGATAATCTGCTTGAATCAAGAACTCAGATGTTAGAATCTTATAATGTTGTAGCCAGAGAAACTGCTGGACTAGAAGAAATAACATTGTTTCAATTTGACAGTAGACCAGAAGCTAGAGAAAGAGTATTTAAAGTCATTGCAGGAAATATTGAAGATGCAATTGACCCTGTTAAAAAATTTAATGAACAACTTAATGACATGGTTCTTCTTATATCTGATGGTGCTAGTGAGGCTGTAGAACTTGGAAATATATTTGAAGGAATTGGTGAGCTAGAAATATTTTCAGAAGAGGACTTAGCCAATAACATAGCAAGAGTGCAAAAACTAAAAGAATTTTTATTTCTAGGTGTTTCAGAATTAGTAGAACAAGGGTTTGGTGGTTTAGCTGCTGAAATGCTTGAAGAAGGTGTAAATGTAGATAATTTATCTAAAATGTTTTCAATATTACAGGGACAAATTCCCGTTGCTACTTTAGAAGAGTTTAATCAAAAAGCAATAGAAGGAAATGAAGACTTTGCTGCTTTTGAAAATATGACTGTAAAATTGCAAGCAGAATTTTTAGACCAAGCTATGGATGTTCTTGGTGTAAATATCGAAGTATTAGATGTTAAAGAAAGACAACTTGCTGTTGATGAAGCTGCAAAAAGAGTTAATGCAGATACAGGTAAAACATACGATGACATACTTGGTGTTGTAAAAGAACTTGTAAGTATGAACAGACAAATAGCAAAAGACCAAGAAGAAATAAATGATTTGACAGAAGAAATAGCTAATTTTAACGCAGATATAGTATTTCAAAATAACGCAATAACTCAATCTAAAAAAATACAAGTTGAAATAGATGAAGCAAGAATGCAAGCAGAAGAAGCTATTGCAGAGTTTGGATTAGAAGGTGTAATTACTGATAATGAAAGACTAGATATTTTGCAGTCACAAATGAACATTCAAAAAATGCGTGACAGACTTGAAGGCAAAATGGATGCTAGACAAAGAAAATCTATAAGAGATAAAGAAAAAGAAGTCAAATTTTTAGAGCTAGCTGTTGAGCAAGGAGTAGTTGAACAGTTAGATTTAGACGCTGCTCGAGAAGAGTTAGACGAAATGAAAAATCCTTTAACAGAAAAAGAAAAAGAAATCCTACAACTACAACTTGACATAGCGGAGGCTGAACAAAAAGTATTAGAAACAAGAGCTAAAGCATTAAGTTCAGATGTAATTAGCTCTTTTGAAAGCTACAACAAAGCCTTAGATATTTCTGGTAACAGAGCAGATGAATTAGCAGGTCTACAAAAAGACTTAGCAGAAGCTATAGAAGACCAAAATATTCAACAACTTGAAAACTTAAACAGAATACAAGAAATTAATGATGAGTATCCAAATCTACAATCAGTTATAGGTGACATAGCTAATTTAATTGGCGTTCCTGCGTCCATATTAGACCAAACATTAAATATGTACGACCAGTCTTATAATAGATTTTTAGCCATAGCACAGCAGATTGCAGAATTTCAATACGACCCTACAGTACTTGATGATACAGGTAATATGCCTATACCACCAACAAGACGAGGTCCTTCATATAATCCTCAAACAGGTTTAACTATCGGCGGTATCCAAGTTATACCCCCAGTTTATAATCCAAAAGCAAATGCTCCTACCTATAATCCACAAACAGGTCGTTTGAGTAGTGGAATACAAATACATAGTCCTATGAACAATTACACAGGTGGTAATGTGCCTATTGGTAGAAGTTCAATAGTTGGAGAAATGGGTCCAGAGTTAATTATGTCAACTGAATCCGGTACTTCTGTATTTAGAAATAAAACAGGAGGCGGGTCAATGGGCACTACAATAGAGAATTTAAATGTAAATATTACTGGGTTACCAGCTGACCCAATAACATCAAGAAAAGTGGTTATGAATATACAAAACGAATTAAGGAAATTAGAAACTGAAGGTAGAGCTGGGTTAGGACTCAGAAACAGATAATGATTTATTCACACGCTAACTTTCATATACACAAAGCTACTCACGATAACGAATGGGTTGAGTGGGACGAGGAAGAAGAATGATTGATAATAAAGATTCTAATATTTTAACAGCATGTAAGTCTGAATATGCTTGTGGTAATTATTTTTATGGACCAGACCATGATGAATGTGAAAGATGTAGAACTAAGGAGATGTGTTAATGGCTAATACAAGACAAGTTACAATTGGACATTTAAGTTTTACTTCACCAAGTGAATTAAATTTTACAGGCTCTGTTACCGAAAGAGTAATTAACATAGATGGAATTATTGCACATACAAATGTTTCTGGTGCAAATGATACCGGATTAGATTTAACTGAAGTTAAATACATAAGAGATGAACTAATATCTATGGCTAAATATGGTATTTTTTATCCATTTACATATACAGGAGATACAACATTAAAAGGATATGTAAAAGTAGACAGCTCTAATGTCAACATACAAAGATATGGTGGTGCTGGGGTAAGTTATAGCATAAGTATGACTTACTTAGGCAATCCGGGAGAAATAAGGTTTGAATCTCAATTCTCTGGAGGAATATTAGATAATAATCATAGTGTCACTTCTACTGACTCTCAATTTTTCGCTTTACCAGAAAATGCTTTTTCAGTACACATACCTGCTGTTGGAACTGGTACACCTCCAGCAGTAGAAACAAGAATTGCAAGTCACGACAATGGAACTGTTAATATCAACTATTTTAGTGGTACAAATATTAGAGCAAACAACACAGAGTTTGAAATCAATCCAGCAGATTATTTAAAAGGTGCTGTAAAGATATCTACAAACGGAAAAGTAAGAAATGGTTTATTAACTCCGAATGACAATGTAGACCAAACAGTTATTGAAAATGGACTAGTAAAAATGACTTTGAATAATAGTAATACACAATCAAGATTTACAATATCATTATGGGACTCAGATGGATTTAGAAGCGAAAAAGAGTTTGCTCTATCTAAGGGAACATCAAAAACAGAATGGGATGGATTCAGAACAGTACAAATTATAAAAAATTATGCTGAATGTGGAACAGTAAGATTTACATCACACGCAAATACTGATGGTAGTGGTAGGTTGACATTTGATGTCTCTTTGAGAAGAGGCTCAAGATATTTTAGTTTGATTGTACATTCTTATGGAACAGCAGACGAAATTAGAATACAGAGAACAACTACTGAAGCATCTACAGCAGGTACTGGATATATACGGTCTACTACTAATGATTCGGCAGGTAACTTCTTTATACTTGGTTCTCCGACTACACATAGTACTGATACAACCGAGGGTGGTATATACCTTACTGCTACACAACTAAAAGCCTTTATCGGTTTTTGCTTCAATGGTACATCTGCATCTGGACAAAATACTCCAGACAATATGCGAGATTCGTATCTTGATTATTTGTATGAGCATGTAAGGACAATTAAGTCATGAGCGTAAATGAAAAGCTAATGGCTCCCGGCACATTCAATGTGCTCTTAAATCTTGATAACACTCCAAATTCTGTAATCAATAAAATACAACCTTTTGGAAACATAGTTCTTACAGGTGCAAGAGTAAGTCCAGAAGAATTTACTGATGCACAATTAAGAGATATGGCTAGATATGTAGGAGTAGTAACTGTACAAGAAATTACTGAAACAGGCATAGATATATCTGGTAAAGGTATTCTTATGTATTTAGGAGATTCAGAATCAAGAGGAATGGTGCTTGCAAGAAATGCTGGTGTTGGTGCTGTAAGAAGTTATGTAGGAGATAATCTTAATGATGTAATTGACAGAAGCACTTCAACTCCATACGGAGTTTTAAGAGATGAATCTGCCGCACAAAGAGCAGTCAGAAAAGGTACAGTAACAGAGGTTTCTTATGATGATACTGTTTTGCTTTTAAATTTTGAAGGTAGTAACGGAGATACTTCAACTACAGATGGTTCTGCTTTTACATCTAATCAAGTTATATCATTTAGTGGGACATCAGATATATCTACAGACCAAGCTAAATACGGTAACACAAGTTTACATTTAACAACTGATGGTTTTATTACTGTCGCAGATAGACCAGAACTAGATTTAACTTATCAAGAATTTACAGTTGAGTGGTGGGAGTATAGAACTTCATCTAGTGGCAATCCTACTGTTTGGGCAAGAAATAACGATACTTACTCACCTTTTATATTTGGTAAAGCTGTTTCTGGTAGAAACAAAGCTTTTATTACTCATGATGGTGATGGATATGATGAAGCTGAAGACTTAAATATAGATATGGGAACAATAGATTTAAATCAATGGAATCACTTTGCTATATCTCATAGAGGAGATTTTTTTAGAACTTTTAAAAATGGTGTCATACAACAAACTGATAAAAGGCCAGAATTATATGTAAGAGTTAGTTCAGATGCTTTGCAAATTGGTAAAGGACAAAACGGTAATTACTTTGAAGGATACCTTGATGGAATGGTTATCACTAGAGGTAATGCAAAGTATTGGGATGCATTTACTCCTAGTACTTCTGCTCCTACAGCTACTACAGCTAACAAAACATATACAGGTAAGCATTATATGGAATCTGCATATAAAGCAGTGCAAGATATATGTGTGGCGGTAGGCGCAGAATTTAAAATGAAAAATGACGGAACATTAGATGTTGGTCCTGCTTCTTCTTTATTTTCTGGTCATGAAAATCAAACACCAGAAGGAATGATTGTAAGAGATTTATCTGGTCCAGACCCAACTATTACTGGTTATTCTGGAATAGATTTAAGTACAGAGTTTAACGCAGAAGATTTTGTAAGTCGTGTAGAACTTATTGCTTCCAACTATGGTGCAGAAATAAACTTAGGACAAGCGGATGCAAAAAATATTCCTCATAAAGATTTACATGGAAACACTTTAGAACGAATACAAATATTGTCAGAAAATGATGTTCCAGACTCTATGAGAGATATAAGAGCAGAAGCTTACTTAAATGAATACAACAAGGTTCAAAAAACTTTAAGCGTAGGTCTTGAAAATTATGATGTTACTGGTGATATAGGTGTTGGAGATATTATATATGTTTACGACCCAGATATAGGATTTGAAGATACACAAGCAGATGCTACATTAGAAAATCGTGACCGGTTTGAAATAACATATCAAGGTCAAATATTACATCCTATAAAAATTAGAGTTATGGGACTAAGCTTTCCTATTGCAGAAGGCATGGGCGTTTTTTATAGAGATGGTGACGGCAACTATACAGATTTAACAGATTATGTAGAGTTTGAAGTTGGTGTAACACAAATAGAAGTTGGTAGTACAACACAAAATATAAATGAAGATTTAAGAGGCAGTGCTTCCATAATATCTGTAGGCGGTGCAAATGAATTTACAGTTCCGGATGCACCAACATCTTTAGCTGCGGCGGTAGGTACTTATCAAGATGGTAGCGGTAGACCTTTTGCTTTCGCTAAATTAACTTGGAATGAACCTACAAATACAGATGGCTCACGAATAATTGACGGCAATATGTATCGTGTTAGATACAGACAAGTAACAGATGTTGATGGAAATAATCTTATAGATAGTAATGATAATCAAGTAACTGATTATGAATATTTAACAGTAGAGTTTGGAACTAACGCAGTAGTCATAAAAGGTTTAGGAACAAATAACAGTTACGAGTTTGGTGTTGCAGCCATTGACAACTCTGGTTTTTCTGGTGGGTTTGCAACTATTACTTCTACACAAATGCCTAACGACTCTATTGCTCCACCTCAGCCAGTTGCACCAGAAAATACTTTTGGTTCTATCGCTGCTAGTGCTGACAATGTACAGATACAACACAAATTAGGTGCAGCAAAAACAGTTGCTGGTGCGACAATAAATAGTCCTACTAACTTTACTTTACCAAGAGATATAGACCACTTAAATGTTTATAGAGGTACAAGTTCTGGATTTACAATAGGTGCCAGTACTTTTGTTGGAGAAATACAAGCAAGAGCTGGGCATATTGATGGAAATATTACTGCTATAGGTTCTTTTCAAACATCAACAGCTGGAACCGCTTTTTATAAAGTTACAGCAGTAGATGTTGCTGGTAATGAATCAGAAGCATCTACAGCAGCACAAGTTACAGAAACATTAATAGATACTGCATTTATTAACGATGCGGCTATTACAACTGCTAAGGTAGGTAATGCTCAAATAACAGACGCAAAGATAGACACACTTACTGCTTCAAAACTAACAGCAGGAACAATCACTGGTAAAGAAATTATTATAGATACGGATAATACAGACAACTCAAATCCAGTACTTGGAACTATAAGAAGTAATAATTATGTTAATGGTACTGCTGGTTGGATTATAAAGTCTGACGGTACAGTAGAGTTCGAGGGCGGAGAGTTCCGTGGTACACTTAGAGCTGGGGAGATACACATAGGATAATGGCGGTAGCAGACGGATTTCATGTAGATACTAGCGGAAACCTTTGGTTAGGTTCTAACCGAGAAACCTTTGATTCAACAACTCAATCAGAAGCTAAATTTTATGTAGCAGCTGATGGAACTATGGTTGCAAAAGCAGGTGCTACTTTTGCTGGAAACCTTAGTGCAGCTGGTGGAACTTTTTCTGGAAACCTTAGTGCAGCTGGTGGAACTTTTTCTGGAAACCTCAGTGCAGCGGGTGGAACTTTTACAGGAACACTTTCTGGTGTTGATGGAACATTTTCTGGAACTATATCTGGTACTCAAATATCTGGAGGTACTATATCTGGTACTACTATTTCTGGAGATACTATAAGTGGTGGAACAATAAATGGTACAACAATAAATGCTGGAACAATTACAACAGGAGAACTTAATTTAAGTAACCTTACAGTTTCTGGGTCAATATCTGCTGATAGAATATCTGGTGGAACAATTGACGCTGGTTACTTTACAGGTTCAGCAGGTTTTAGTAATTTAACAGCTGCTAGCTTAGGAATTACTGGTGCAATTGTAGCAACATCAAGTGGAACTTTCGGTTCATTTTTAAGGTCTGGCAGTTACATTAGTGCAGATTCTTATTTACAAGGAACACAAGTAAGAGATGAAGATAGTTCAACACTTATAGATTTTGGTAGTACTCAAGTTGATATGAAGCCAAATGGTTCTCTAAAAGCTAGATTTACGACTGTTCAAATGACAACTTATGACGATATAAGACCTTCGCCAGATAATACTTATGATTTGGGTTCTTCTACTGCAAGATTTGATGATGTATTTGCAAGTAATGGAACAATTCAGACTTCTGATATAAATCTTAAAGAAAATATTGAAACTACCAATTTAGGTTTAGATTTTATAAACGACTTAACACCTATTGAATTTACTTGGAAAGATGGTGGTGTAAGAACTCACTTAGGTTTTTCTGCACAAGATGTAAAACAAAAACTTATAGACGCTAAAGGTGATTCACAAAATTATGCAGTTTACACACAAGGTTCTTATGAAACACAATATGAAGAAAATGAAGATGGTGATTTCGTAGAAGTATCAGAACCTGTTGAAAGATATGGATTAAGAACTAGTGAACTTGTACCTGTACTTACTAAAGCAATACAAGAACTCTCAGCAAAGAATGATGAACTAGAATCAAGATTGGCAGCGTTGGAGGGATAGTGGCTGAAGAAGTAAAGCAACCAAAACCTAAAAAGAAAAACTTTGAATATAAGTTATTAAGTCATAGTGACAAAATTCAAATGCTTTTAGAAATGTTATTTGAATTAGAGCAAACATTATTTAGTCATAACATAAATAAATTAGATGAAGAGCATTCTGAATATCATGAGTGGGAAGCAACTAACAAAGAAATTCAAAAAGAAATATATAGACTGAGATTTTTATACGAGAAAATAGGTGGTTCTTGGGATATAGATGACGAAGAAGAATATGACGAAAGAGGTGAATTGCTAGAATGACACAGGTAAATAATGTACATACTTCAGCAGAAATGGCTACTAGCCAGAGTTTTACTAATTCATTTCAAGGATTTCAAACTTCAAACTACACAACTAAGATACAGTCTTTTCAAGACATTATGTATCTTGATGGTAAATCTATATTTTCTGATGGTGCATTATCAATAGGTACTTCTACCAGTAATCCAGTATTCTTCGGGGCTGATTCAACTGCTTATCTAAAAATAGAAACAGACGGAAAGATAAACTTTCTTTCTGGAAAGATGTCAATAAATGGTGATACAGGTTCAGTAGGACAATTTTTAAGAACAGATGGTAGCGGTAATATTTCTTGGCAAACTGTTGATTTTACACAGTTTGCATTTTCTAATGTTGCTGTATCTGGAGAGACAACAGTACAAGCTAGTTCTACTAGTGATACATTAACATTTGTAGAAGGTTCTGGCATAAACATAACTACTTCTGGTAGTAATGTAACTATTTCTAGTGACAGCACAGCACACAATGCTTTTAAATTTATTGCAGCTACTAATGGAGCTGGAAGTGCTTCTGGTAATAATATAGTTGCAGATGCTCAAAACGATACTTTAACAATAGAGGCTGGAACTGGGATTCAGCTAACTACTGACCCGAACAATGACAAGCTTACTATAGCTGCTAGTCAATCTGGTGAAGCTAATCAAAATGCTATAACATCTATTGGTGTATCTGGTCAATCTACTTTATCTGCTGGTCAAGCAAGCGACGCAATAAACTTTGCTTCTGTAACAGACAGGAACATT
>FUFK010046075.1_pt1 | contig 14292 bp, 15 predicted proteins | sample 1021851 | NCBI WGS metagenome assembly FUFK01 (sample SAMEA51879418, study PRJEB19060) | metagenome | reverse complement strand
ACTAACAAGCGCCCACTTAAATCTTTATCGGATATGCTTAAAGGTAAGCAGGGCCGTTTTAGACAAAACCTTTTAGGTAAACGTGTTGATTTTTCTGGCAGATCAGTAATAGTCACAGGACCGGACCTAAAGCTACATCAGTGTGGGCTTCCCAAAAAAATGGCATTGGAACTCTTTAAGCCNTTNATTTATTCTAGGCTNGAGGCTAAGGGNCTTTCATCNACAGTNAAGCAGGCTAAAAANTTAGTAGAAAAAGANCGGCCNGAAGTNTGGGATATCTTNGANGAAGTNATACGTGAGCATCCNGTTATGNTNAATAGNGCTCCTACNCTTCACCGTTTAGGCATTCAAGCTTTTGAACCNGTTTTAATTGAAGGAAAGGCTATTCAGCTCCATCCTCTNGTATGTGCTGCCTTTAACGCTGATTTTGATGGAGATCAAATGGCCGTCCACGTGCCTTTGAGTCTTGAAGCACAATTAGAAGCTAGGGTGTTAATGATGTCGACAAACAATGTTTTGTCGCCTGCAAATGGGGCCCCCATTATAGTTCCGTCTCAGGATATGATCCTCGGCTTATACTATACAACGATAGAGCGCGAAGGTATGAAAGGCGAAGGGATGTCTTTCAGCTCTACAGAAGAAGTGCAATATGCCCTAGACACTGGAACAGTACACCTTCATGCAAAGATCCAAGCTAGAATTGGTCAGATTGATGAAGAGGGAAATGAAATTTTCAAACGGTTTGATACTACTCCAGGCCGCGTAAGAATTGGATCACTGCTTCCAAAAAATGCCAAAGCACCTTTTGATTTGGTTAACAAACTTCTACGTAAGAAAGACGTTCAGAGCGTAATCGATACGGTGTATAGATATTGCGGTCAAAAAGAGTCAGTAATTTTCTGTGATCAGATCATGGGAATGGGGTTTAAAGAGGCCTTTAAAGCAGGGATATCATTTGGAAAAGACGATATGGTTATTCCAGAAGATAAGTGGGGCTTAGTTGAAGAGACTAGAAGCCAGGTAAAGGATTTTGAACAGCAGTATATGGATGGCCTAATAACTCAAGGTGAGAAATATAATAAAGTAGTAGATGCATGGTCCAAATGTAATGATAAAGTTACTGATGCGATGATGGGAACAATTTCGTCTGGCACCCGTGATGAGGGTGGTGCTGAAGCAGAACCAAACTCAGTTTACATGATGGCACATTCTGGCGCTCGGGGTTCAGTTACTCAAATGAAGCAGTTAGGTGGAATGCGCGGTTTAATGGCTAAGCCGAATGGAGATATTATCGAGACCCCTATCATTTCGAACTTTAAAGAAGGTCTAACTGTTTTGGAATATTTTAATTCTACTCACGGTGCTAGGAAAGGTTTATCTGACACAGCGCTAAAGACTGCTAACTCTGGGTACCTAACGCGTCGTCTGGTGGATGTGGCGCAGGATTGCATAGTACGAATGCAGGATTGCGGTACAGAGAATTCTATTACTGCAGAGCCAGCAGTGAATGATGGCGAAGTTGTTACTTCGTTATCAGAGCGTATCCTGGGCCGTATCGCTGCGGAGGATATTTGTAATCCAGAGAATGGAGAAGTCATAACCGCTAAGGGTGATATGGTAGATGAGCTTATGGCAGATCGTATTGATGAGTGTGGATTACAATCAGCACGAATAAGAAGCCCACTAACCTGTGAGGCCGAGGAAGGTGTCTGTGCAAATTGTTACGGTCGCGATCTTGCCCGAGGTACGAAAGTAAATGTTGGTGAGGCGGTAGGAATTATAGCAGCACAGTCTATTGGTGAGCCGGGTACTCAGCTTACGATGAGAACCTTCCACATTGGTGGTGTAGCTCAGGGTGGGCAGCAATCATTTCTGGAAGCTAGCCAGGATGGTGTCATATCTTACGAAAATCCCATGACACTTGAGAATTCCGCCGGAGAAACATTGGTTGTTGGTAGAAATATGAAGCTTCGAATTGTTGACGAGCAGGGAAATGAAAGAGCAAGTCACAAACTTGGCTATGGTTCAAAAATCTTCATAAAAGAGGGTGCGAAGGTATCGCGTGGTGATAAGTTGTTTGAGTGGGATCCATACACGCTACCTATTATTGCTGAAAAAGCGGGTAGTGCNAAATTGGTTGACTTAGTAAACGGTATTGCAGTGCGAGAAGAAACCGATGATGCAACTGGTATGACGCAGAAAATTGTTGTCGATTGGCGCGCTGCTCCCAANGGAAATGATTTNAAGCCGGAAATAATATTGGTGGATAAAGCCGGCGAGCCTGTTCGCAATGATGCTGACAACCCAATAACTTATCCGATGTCTGTAGATGCTATTTTATCTATTGAAGATGGTTCGGAGATTAAAGCTGGCGATGTGATAGCCCGGATACCTCGGGAAGGGGCCAAAACCAAAGATATCACAGGTGGTTTGCCGCGCGTGGCTGAGTTATTTGAGGCTAGGCGNCCNAAAGATCATGCAATTATAGCCGAGATAGACGGTTACGTAAGNTTTGGGCGTGATTATAAAAATAAAAGGCGCATTACAATCGAGCCAGCTGATGAAACATTAGAGCCNGTGGAATATATGGTGCCAAAAGGTAAGCATATACCNGTGGTNGAAGGTGATTTCGTTCAAAAAGGNGACTATATNATGGATGGTAATCCTGCGCCACATGATATTCTTGCAATTATGGGTATAGAAGCGCTTGCAAATTATATGATTGACGAGGTTCAGGATGTTTATCGTTTGCAGGGTGTTAAAATCAACGATAAACATGTAGAAGTTATTGTTCGTCAAATGCTACAGAAATGGGAAATTTCTGAAAGCGGTGACACAACCCTACTTAAAGGAGAGCATGTTGATAAGGCTGAATTTGTTGCTGCCAATGAAAAGTCTCTCGCTAAAGGTGGTCGACCAGCACAAGGTGAGCCTATCCTGTTAGGTATTACTAAGGCGTCTTTGCAGACACGTTCATTTATTTCTGCAGCTTCTTTTCAGGAAACTACTCGGGTACTAACCGAGGCATCTGTTCAGGGTAAAAAGGATAAGCTCGTTGGTTTGAAAGAAAATGTGATTGTTGGAAGATTGATACCGGCGGGTACTGGCGGTGCAGCATTACGAGTTCGGCGTATAGCTAGTGCGCGAGATAAAGTCGTGATAGACGCTAGGATTGAGGAAGAAAATGCTGCGGCTCAGTTGGAGGCTCCCTCTTCGGAAGAAGTTGTTGGGTCAGAGGCAGAATAAATAGAAAAACGGTTATAAAGACCCGTGGTCTTGCCGCGGGTCGTTTATATAAGTCGTTTAGCAACCGTTCTCACGTTCTACTAATGGGGCTTGCCCAGTACTCTTTTAGTAAATGAGGCTATGTTAGCATATTTGCTTTATTCTACTAGTTAGCTGCCAATTCATTATTTGATAAATAAAAAATTCCCCACTGTTGACAAATTTACCGACTCCTCATATACGCACGGGCAAATCGGATGGAAAGTCTCAGTTCGAATCCAAATATGTAGTAGTCAAGATCCGGGTAGTTCCCCGATCCTCTGGAAACCTACCGCTTAGTTCTCGCAGGAAAGGGAGCAAAAGCGGCATTTGCGTTTGTGTGAACATAAAGCGCGAAAAATTCGTCGCATTTAGCTTTTGCTAGGTGCAAAATAAAATGTAAGAGCCAAACGGGGAATGCCTGAATGCCTACAATACAACAGCTGATACGTAAGCCACGACAGCCAAAGATAAAGCGTTCCAAGTCAATGCACTTAGAACAGTGTCCTCAAAAGCGTGGTGTGTGCACCAGAGTGTACACAACTACACCAAAAAAACCAAACTCTGCCATGAGAAAAGTGGCGAAAGTTAGGCTGACTAATGGATATGAAGTTATTTCATACATTCCNGGTGAAAAACATAACTTACAAGAGCACTCAGTTGTTCTAATAAGNGGTGGCCGTGTTAAAGATTTACCTGGTGTGCGNTATCATATTTTGCGNGGAGTGTTGGACACCCAAGGCGTAAAAGATAGAAAACAACGTCGTTCGAAGTACGGCGCCAAGCGGCCTAAATAGGGGGAATAGAATATGTCTCGACGTCACGCGGCCGAAAAACGTGAAATTCTTCCAGATGCAAAATTTGGAGATCGTGTGCTAAGTAAGTTCATGAATAATCTTATGGTGGATGGAAAGAAGTCTATAGCCGAGAAAATTGTATATAACGCTCTTGACCGTGTTGAGGGAAAACTAAAGCGTGCTCCGGTGGAAGTGTTCCACGAAGCCTTGGATAATATCAAGCCGACAGTTGAGGTCAGGTCTAGAAGGGTAGGTGGCGCAACCTACCAAGTCCCTGTAGAGGTGCGGCCTGAGAGAAGAGAGGCTTTGGCTATTCGCTGGCTAATATCTGCAAGCCGTGGTCGAAATGAAAATACTATGGAAGAGCGTTTGGCCGGAGAGTTGATGGATGCCGTTAATTCGAGAGGCTCTGCAGTTAAGAAACGCGAAGATACGCACAAAATGGCTGATGCGAACAAGGCATTTAGTCATTATCGCTGGTAAAGGTAGGGGCAGAAAAAATGGCACGGGAATATCCATTAAAGTTATATCGCAATTTTGGTATCATGGCTCACATTGATGCTGGCAAAACAACCTGTTCTGAAAGAATTCTGTACTACACAGGAAAATCACACAATATAGGTGAAGTACATGACGGCGCTGCAACCATGGATTGGATGGAACAGGAGCAGGAGCGTGGTATCACAATAACTTCTGCTGCTACGACAACATTTTGGGAGCGAACTGAGGACGGAGAGAAAGCAGACACGCCTAAGCACCGTCTCAATATTATTGATACTCCTGGGCACGTAGATTTCACTATCGAAGTTGAGCGGTCTTTGGCAGTTCTAGATGGTGCTGTATGTGTTTTGGATGCTAATGCAGGCGTCGAACCGCAAACTGAAACGGTTTGGCGTCAGGCCGATAGATACAAGGTTCCGCGGATCGTTTTTGTAAATAAAATGGATAAAATTGGTGCAGACTTTTTCAATTGCGTGAACATGATCGAAGACCGAACAGGAGCGCGGGCAGTTCCAGTAGCTGTTCCGATTGGTGCGGAAACAGAGCTGGAAGGTCTTGTGGATTTAGTCACAATGAAAGAATGGTTGTGGCAAGGCGAAGATCTAGGAGCATCATGGATACAGGCTGATATTCGTGACAGTCTTAAAGGTATGGCAGAAGAGTGGCGCGGTAAGATGATCGAGGCTGCTGTCGAAATGGATGATGATGCCATGATGGCATACCTGGAAGGTGAAGAGCCTGATGTTAGTACACTAAGGGAGCTTTTACGAAAAGGGACCTTGAGTCTTTCATTCGTCCCGGTCTTAGGCGGCTCTGCNTTTAAAAATAAAGGGGTTCAGCCACTTCTGAACGCCGTTATNGACTATCTTCCAAGTCCNTTAGATGTNGTTGATTACATGGGCTTTGCACCCGGGGATGATGCGGAAGAACGCAACATTGCGCGCCGAGCGGATGACGGTATGCCATTTTCAGGCCTTGCGTTTAAAATAATGAACGATCCTTTCGTAGGTTCTTTAACGTTTACCCGTGTTTACTCCGGGGTTCTGAATAAGGGTGACACTGTTCTGAATTCAACCAAGTCCAAGAAAGAACGTATNGGGCGAATGATGATGATGCACTCAAATAATAGNGAAGAGATAGACGAGGCCTTTGCTGGAGATATTATCGCCTTGGCTGGTCTTAAGGACACAACTACTGGTGATACTATTTGTGATTCAAAAGAGGCGGTTGTCCTAGAGACTATGACGTTTCCAGAGCCAGTGATCGAAATTGCGGTAGAGCCCAAAACCAAAGGTGACCAAGAAAAAATGTCCCAAGGTCTTGCAAGACTGGCAGCCGAAGATCCTTCCTTCAGAGTTGAGACTGATATGGAGTCGGGTCAAACCATTATGAAGGGGATGGGCGAGCTCCATCTCGATATTTTGGTTGATCGATTGAAGCGTGAATTCAAAGTTGAAGCTAACATTGGTGCACCGCAGGTGGCCTACAGAGAAACAATTTCGCATGAAGTTGAACATACGTACACGCACAAAAAGCAATCAGGTGGTTCCGGCCAGTTTGCAGAAGTTAAAATGATAATTACGCCCACNGCGCCAGGCGAGGGATATTCATTTGAAAGCCGTATCGTGGGTGGAGCAGTTCCGAAAGAGTATATTCCTGGTGTTGAAAAGGGAATAAATTCTGTAATGGACAGCGGTCCTTTGGCCGGCTTCCCCGTTATCGATTTTAAAGTAGCCTTGATCGATGGCAAATTCCATGATGTAGACTCTTCTGTCCTTGCATTCGAAATTGCTGCACGGATGGGCATGCGCGAGGGCATGAAAAAGGCTGGTGCAAAGCTTTTGGAGCCAGTGATGAAGGTCGAGGTTGTTACTCCTGAAGAATATACAGGCGGCATAATTGGTGATTTGACTTCTCGACGGGGCCAAGTAACTGGTCAGGAGCCTCGGGGTAATGCTGTGGCAATAAATGCTTTCGTACCTCTAGCAAATATGTTCGGATATATAAATAATTTGCGTTCGATGTCGTCAGGCCGAGCTCAATTTACAATGCAATTCGACCATTATGATCCAGTGCCTCAAAACATCTCGGATGAAATTCAAGCGAAATTTGCATAATTAGAAATCTGCCACTGAGGTCATCTCGACGGCAAAACTTAGAAGGAGGCCACGATGGCAAAGGAAAAATTTGATCGTAGTAAACCGCACTGCAACATTGGAACNATTGGTCACGTGGACCATGGTAAGACAACATTGACAGCAGCGATTACAAAATACTTTGGCGATTTTCAGGCATATGACCAAATTGATGGTGCCCCAGAGGAAAAAGCGCGTGGGATAACAATCTCAACTGCTCACGTAGAGTATGAGACGGATAATCGTCACTATGCGCACGTCGACTGCCCAGGTCACGCTGACTATGTTAAGAACATGATTACTGGTGCGGCCCAGATGGATGGAGCCATTTTGGTTGTTAATGCTGCAGATGGTCCAATGCCGCAGACACGTGAACATATTTTGTTAGGTCGCCAAGTTGGTATTCCTGCGATGGTTGTTTTCATGAATAAAGTAGACCAAGTGGACGACGAAGAATTGCTTGAATTGGTTGAAATGGAAATTCGTGAATTGCTAAGTGCGTATGATTTTCCAGGTGACGATATCCCAATCATAGCTGGCTCTGCGCTAGCAGCGATGGAAGGTCGTGACGCAAATATTGGGGAAGATAAAATCAAAGAGCTTATGGCTGCTGTTGATGAATATATTCCACAACCACCACGTGCAGTTGATGAGCCATTCTTAATGCCGATTGAAGACGTGTTCTCTATCTCTGGTCGGGGTACTGTTGTTACAGGTCGTGTTGAGCGCGGTGTAATCAATGTTGGTGACGAAATAGAAATCGTTGGTATCCGTGATACATCAAAAACAACTTGTACTGGTGTTGAAATGTTCCGCAAACTACTTGATCGTGGTGAAGCAGGTGACAACATTGGTGCGTTGCTTCGCGGTGTTGACCGTGATGGCGTTGAGCGTGGTCAGGTTTTGTGTAAACCAGGTTCAGTTACACCTCACACCAAGTTTGAGGCAGAGGCATATATTTTGACTAAAGATGAAGGTGGAAGACATACGCCATTCTTTGCAAATTACCGTCCTCAATTTTACTTCCGTACCACTGACGTAACTGGGACTGTAGTATTACCAAGCGGAACTGAAATGGTTATGCCGGGCGACAACTTGAAGTTCACTGTTGAGCTGATAGCGCCTATCGCAATGGAAGAAAAACTAAGGTTTGCTATTCGAGAAGGCGGACGTACCGTCGGATCAGGCGTCGTCGCCAAAATTATCGAATAGTCNTCAAAATAATGTGTAAAGCTCACTCCAGTGAGCTTTACTAAACATTGGGGAAACCCAGTAAGGTTCGAAGAAGTAATGAGATGCNCTCATTCCCTCCTCTCAACTTTAACGTCGGTTAAAAAGGCAAGNTAAAATGCAAAGCCAAAACATCCGTATTAGGTTAAAAGCCTTCGACTATCGTGTTCTAGATGCAAGTACACAAGAGATAGTAAATACTGCGAAGCGAACGGGTGCGTCTGTTCGAGGTCCTATTCCACTTCCGAACAAGATTGAAAAATTCACTGTTCTTCGTGGTCCGCATGTTAACAAAAAGTCGCGCGATCAATTTGAAATACGCACTCACAAGCGGCTATTAGACATAGTTGACCCAACACCACAGACTGTAGATGCTCTTATGAAGTTAGATCTAGCAGCTGGTGTTGATGTTCAAATTTCTGTTTAGGGGGGCAAAATGCGCTCTGGTATTATAGCTAAGAAAGTTGGAATGACGCGGCTNTTTATGGGAGATGGTAAGCAGATACCTGTTACCGTCCTTCAGATGGATAAGCTGCAAGTAGTGGCTCAGCGAACCAATGAACAGCACGGGTATAGTGCGGTTCAACTTGGTGCTGGATCTATTAAAGCTAAAAACGTTTTGAAGCCTGTGCGAGGTCAATTTGTTGTAGCAAAAGTTGAGCCTAAAAGGAAGCTTGCAGAGTTTCGTGTTGCTCCAGAAAACTTGATTGAGGTTGGAGCAGAGATAACTGCAGACCATTATGTTGAGGGGCAATTTGTAGATGTCTCAGGAACATCGATAGGTAAAGGATTCGCAGGAGCGATGAAGCGCCACAATTTTGGGGGCTTAAGGGCATCTCATGGTGTTTCTATAAGTCACAGATCTCATGGCTCAACCGGCCAGTGTCAAGGGCCAGGAAAAGTTTTCAAAGGCAAGAAGATGGCGGGGCATATGGGAGCCGTCAGAGTTACCACTCAGAATCTACAAGTAATGAAGACAGATGTTGAGCGTGGTCTAATAATGATCAAGGGTGCTGTGCCTGGATCTAAAGGTGGATGGGTCACTATTAAGGACTCCGTTAAAAAACCTCTTGTAGATAATGTCCCCTTTCCTGCCGCTCTTCGCTCTGAGGGATCAAAAATCGATGAAGCACCACAGCAAGAGGGAGGTGAGTCATGAAAATTNATGTGATAAAACTGGACGGAAAGAAAGCTGGTTCAGTTGAATTAGTGGACGACGTTTTCGGGTTAGAACCGAGAGCAGATATCTTGCACAGAGTTGTCAGGTGGCAGCGCAATGGTGCCCAAGCTGGTACTCANAAGGTAAAAACGCGGCGTGAAGTCAGTTACTCGACAAAGAAAATNTATCGTCAAAAGGGTACNGGAGGNGCTCGACATGGTTCTCGNCGTGCTCCNATTTTTCGAAAAGGTGGNATNTANAAGGGNCCAACTCCGCGGAGCCATGCTTTTGACTTGCCNAAGAAAGTTAGAANGNTGGGTCTTAAATTAGCATTGTCTGCTAAGGCTAAGTCNGGTTCAATCGTAGTGATTGACNAAGCCCAAAGTTCNGGCAAGACNGCTGATCTTGCTAAACAAGTNAAAAACCTTGGGTGGAAACGNGCNTTNGTNATNGACGGATCGTCTGTTAATGACACATTTGCCAAGGCAGTTCAGAATATAGAGGGACTGGATGTGTTGCCTTCCATCGGGGCTAACGTTTACGACATATTGAAGCGTGATACACTTGTAATTACTAAAGCTGGTGTAGAGGCGTTGGAGGCTCGTTTAAGATGAGTGTAAAAGCAGAGCATTATGATATTATCCGAAAGCCATTAGTTACAGAAAAATCTACTATGGCATCGGAAAACGGTGCGGTCGTGTTTGAGGTTTCTATTGATAGTAACAAGCCCCAAATTAAAGAAGCCGTCGAAGCATTATTTGGTGTTAAAGTTAAGGCTGTGAACACTTCTATTACAAAAGGAAAGAAAAAGCGTTTTAGGGGCGTCATTGGACGTCGTAAGGATGTAAAGAAGGCCTTTGTAACATTGGAGGACGGAAACACTATTGANGTAACNACNGGTCTTTGACNNAGTTAAGTAATGATTTTTGGACGTATNNNCAGGGTGTGTNAATACAAACATGAAACAAAAGTTTCAAAGCCCTAGACCTTTTTTATAAAGGTNGCTATANGTCCTTCGCTANAGCAATCAAGATTCGTTTTGANTTGCTTNAAATNGGCCACCTTNGGGGGGCTTNACCATAGGCANAGTAATACTTTGNCGTACAAGCAAACGGAAGACAGAAAGCATGGCACTAAAGTCGTACAAACCAACGACGCCGGGCCAGCGAGGGCTGGTACTGATTGACCGTTCGGAGCTTTGGAAAGGACGTCCAGTTAAGTCTCTTACAGAGGGACTGACAANATCTGGCGGTCGGAACAATACCGGACGNATAACATCTCGCCGACGTGGTGGTGGAGCTAAGAGGCTCTATAGAATAGTTGATTTCAAAAGAACTAAATTTGATGTGCCGGCGACGGTTGAACGGATCGAGTTTGACCCTAACAGAACGGCTTTCATAGCTTTGGTTAAATACAAAGATGGTGAGCAGGCTTATATTCTAGCCCCTCAAAGGCTCGCTGTTGGCGACACAGTANTTGCATCTTCAAAAGCAGATATAAAACCCGGTAATGCTATGCCTTTTTCAGGTATGCCAATTGGTACTATCATTCATAATATTGAATTGAAGCCCGGAAAGGGTGGTCAAATTGCGAGAGCGGCTGGTACCTATGCTCAATTTGTTGGTCGTGACGGTGGCTATGCACAAATTCGGCTTTCTTCTGGTGAGCTGCGCATGGTTCGGCAAGAGTGTATGGCAACAATTGGTGCGGTTTCTAATCCAGATAATTCGAACCANAACTACGGTAAAGCAGGCAGAATGCGTCATAAAGGCATTCGTCCCTCTGTTCGGGGTGTTGTTATGAANCCGATTGACCACCCCCATGGTGGTGGTGAAGGTCGTACATCTGGGGGTCGGCATCCCGTGACCCCATGGGGAAAACCTACTAAAGGTAAGCGTACGAGAAATACAAACAAAGCGTCGCAGAAACTAATAATTCGCTCGCGGCACGCAAAGAAGAAAGGGCGCTGATANATGTCACGTTCATTATGGAAGGGACCCTTTGTCGANGCTCATGTGCTTAAAAAAGCTGAAGCAGCTCGCGAAAGCGGTCGAAATGATGTTATTAAAATTTGGTCCCGTAGGTCTACTATTCTTCCGCAATTCGTCGGTTTAACATTTGCTGTTTATAATGGTAGAAAGCATGTCCCGGTATCGGTCTCTGAAGATATGATCGGCCAAAAGTTTGGAGAATACTCTCCAACTCGTACTTATTACGGTCACGGTGCTGACAAAAAAGCGAAACGAAAGTAAAGACCATGGGAAAAGAAAAAAATCCTCGCCGTGTGGCAGATAATGAAGCAATGGCAAAATTGCGCATGTTGAAGACGAGCCCCCAAAAGCTTAATTTACTTGCTGGCCTGATCCGTGGAAAGAAAGTTGATAGGGCACTAAACGATTTGACCTTTAGCAAAAAAAGAATTGCNGNCGATGTTAAAAAGTGTCTTCAGTCAGCAATCGCTAACGCTGAAAATAACCATAATTTAGATGTCGATGAACTAATTGTTTCTGAGGCATATGTGGGGAAGAATTTGACAATGAAACGTGGTCGACCAAGAGCTCGTGGTCGTTTTGGGCGTATCATTAAACCTTTTTCAGAAATAACAATTAAAGTGCGTCAATTAGAGGAGCAGGCTTAATGGGTCAGAAAGTTAATCCAATAGGAATGCGGCTACAAGTAAATCGCACTTGGGATAGTCGTTGGTACGCAGATACGAAGGATTATGGGGATTTACTTTTGGAAGACCTCCGTATGCGTGATTTTATTAGGGAAGAGTGTTCTCAGGCAGGTGTGGCTAGAGTGATAATCGAACGTCCTCATAAGAAATGTCGTGTTACAATTCATACGGCTCGACCTGGTGTCATTATTGGTAAAAAGGGTGCTGATATTGAGACTTTACGTCANAAANTAGCAAACATGACNGAGTCNGATCTACATCTNAACATCGTAGAAGTGCGNAAGCCAGAGTTAGACGCNCAACTTGTTGGTGAAAGTATCGCTCAGCAATTGGAGCGCCGTGTTTCTTTNCGAAGGGCAATGAAACGNGCAGTTCAGAACGCAATGAGAATGGGNGCTTTAGGAATTCGGGTTAACGTTGCTGGGCGTCTTGGAGGAGCTGAGATAGCNAGAACGGAATGGTACCGAGAGGGTCGNGTTCCNTTNCATACNCTNAGAGCCGACGTTGATTANGCNAATGTNGAAGCATCTACNCCNTANGGNATAATTGGNATNAAGGTTTGGATATTTAAAGGTGAGATTATGGAACATGATCCNCAGGCTCGAGACAGACGTGCACAAGAGCTGCAAGATGGACCGGCACCGCGTGGCGCGTCGACCCGCCGGTAAGGAGATAGAAAATGTTGCAACCAAAGCGTACAAAGTTTCGTAAAATGCATAAGGGCCGCATAAAAGGTGAGGCCAAAGGTGGATCTGACCTTAATTTCGGGACTTATGGGCTTAAGGCACTCCAACCAGAGCGAGTGACTGCTCGACAAATAGAGGCCGCCCGTAGAGCTATGACTCGTCATATGAAGAGACAAGGTCGAGTATGGATTAGAATATTTCCAGATACACCAGTTACCTCAAAACCAACTGAAGTACGGATGGGTAAAGGTAAAGGTTCAGTAGATTTTTGGGCTGCTAAAGTAAAACCTGGCCGAGTTATGTTTGAGATTGATGGTGTGAACGATGATATAGCCAGGGAAGCTTTGCGTTTAGCTGCAATGAAACTGCCCATTAAATCTAGGGTTGTTGTTCGGGAAGATTGGTAATTTATTATTTTGGTTTTTCACTAATGCCAGTGTAATAAAATCATGGAAACAATTAATAAGAGCCCTTTGATTAGTCAGACCACTTATAATTGAAACTGATCGATACTCTGTTCGCTTTTGAGCCATTCTGCCTTACTTCGTGTCTCAACCAGCTCTCCCATAGAAGCACTTCTCCTGCTACTGGATGGTGGCTATGAAAAGTTTTTAATTCAGGTCTTGCGTCTTTCTTCCTTGGTGGTGCTGACATCATAAATTGTAGTCTGGGATCCTCAAATCGTATTTCGCCAGCCTCTTTTGGTATTGATACATATGTCGTGCCTGAAATTACTGAATGTGGGTGGATATGTGAGCCGTGTGAACCGCCCTCATTAAGGATGTTGATCCACATGTCTTCCAAGACAATATCTCGATCATCAAGGTCAAAGTCTAACTTTTGTACAAAGTTTGCCACGTGACTATCCAAAATATCTTTTAATTCACTAAAAATTGGGAACCGCCATGTAAGGTCTGAAAGTGAGGCATAGCTTGTATACCCGGAGTATCCATTATCTTCGCACCATTGCTGGCCAGCTAGATCATCTTCCGCTATTGAGNGGCAAGATACTTCCAGCTCTGAAATATCTAATTCACCTACACTGGATAAGTTGGAGACGTATAACTGCGTTACGAATAATGGTGTTATCGACTTCATAAGGTATGTATAATCGAACCAATTTTTTTTTAACAGCGATAATAAATTTTTCAATTGGTGTTGCCATTTAATAAATAAGACTGTATGTCGCCTCATCCGNTTGTGANTTGTCGGAATCGCAACCGTAGTAATTAGGTAATGTCCACCAGATTATGAGTGACCCGCCTGGGGCTCACTGGTGTTTGAAAAAGGATAGGCTATGAAGGCCCAAGAGTTACGTGAAAAAACACCAGATCAGTTGCGTGAGCAGTTAGCTTCATTGAAAAAAGAGTCTTTTAATCTGCGTTTTCAACAGGCAACCGGTCAACTTGAAAATACCGCTCGTATGAGGGCAGTAAAACGCGATACGGCGCGCGTTTTAACTATTTTAAATCAGCAAGCAGATTCTGAGGAATAGGGAGTTAGAGATGCCAAAAAGAGTGCTACAAGGTGTTGTGACTTCCGANTCTAATGCTCAAACCGTTACAGTATCTGTTGAGCGTCGTTTTAAGCATCCGGTTATGCAGAAAACGATCCGGAAGTCCAAGAAGTATAGAGCCCATGATGAAAATAATACGTTCAAAGTGGGTGATGCGGTGCGCATAATGGAGTGTGCTCCGAAATCTAAAACAAAACGTTGGGAAGTGCTTGAAACTTAGTTTTTGAGCTTTCACGATTTAACGAAACCCTGGGGAAAAGGCAAAAGCATTAGCCCCTCATAGGTCGGGAGAAAATTTATGATCCAGATGCAAACTAATCTGGATGT
>FUFK010045470.1_pt1 | contig 14295 bp, 17 predicted proteins | sample 1021851 | NCBI WGS metagenome assembly FUFK01 (sample SAMEA51879418, study PRJEB19060) | metagenome | reverse complement strand
TGCTATGACTATCGGGGCGACAGGATTCGAACCTGCGACCTAGTGCTCCCAAAGCACCCGCGCTACCAAGCTGCGCCACGCCCCGCTCATAAGATCTTAATTCATAACAGTCATCTATAAAAGAGCAAATTGCAAAATATTTTATAAAAAATATTTTTTAACTATAAATTTGCTTCTCCGGGATATTTTTTGAATTATTTATTTATTAAATTTTATTCAACAAAATATAATATATTTCATAATTAAAGAAACTTAATCCATATCGTTTAGAGAAAGAAAAATTTTTTTAGTAAGAATTTCGCATAATCTTAATTGATTTATTTTTGTGAGGATTTTGGAGAGAAAATTTCCAAATAACTAGTAGAATTAAAAGAAATTATTATATTAATCACAAGAACTTAAATTAGAAATAAAGAGAATGAAAGGGCTCAATGAATTAATTGATACATATAGTGATTTTCCTAAAGAAGGAGTTGAATTTAAAGATGTTCTAGGAATTATTGATGAACCTCAGGTATTCAAGGAACTTATTTTAAAGATGTCATCTAGTCAAATCATAAAAAAAGCAGAGGCAATAATTTCTATTGACGCCAGAGGCTTTATTTTTGGTTCTGCAATCTCTTTGCAAGCTACAAAACCAATGCTTGTAGCAAGAAAACCTGGCAAGCTACCTGGAGAACTTCTAGAAAAAAACTACAGTCTTGAGTATGGAAAAAATTCACTTTCTATTCAAAAAAAAGCTCTTCAAAAATATAATTCTTTTGCTATAGTCGATGATCTATTGGCTACTGGCGGAACGGTAAATTGTGTATCAGAGTTATTAAAAAGTAATGATAAAGAGATTACTGGACTTTTAGTGGTCGTTGAATTGGGTAAGTTGGGAGGAAGATTAAAGCTTAATTTTCCTATTGAATCATCAATAATTTTATAAAAAAATGAGCGGATCTTATTTAACCGAAGAAAAGGTTTTATACATAAAACATTCCTGATATATGTGTAAAGCAAATTTTAGAGGTTTTTTTATAGTTGATCCAGAAAGTGTATTAGTAAAACATTTATTTTTATATAAGGCCTAATGAACCTGCAGTGAATCCAATAATGAGAAAAAATGAAAATTCTGCTAAATCTCGAGGTAAAGAATTGACAATAAGTTTTAGTTGAGTCATTTGACCTTGTGCTCCTCAGGTATAAATTTTTCAGAATCTAACTGAAAAATATTTAAGATGAGGAGATTTTTGGTATATTTTTCTTTTTTCTAAAGAATTAACCTTGTTTAACTTTTGAACTTTAAGTTTTCTTTAGATAGACATTTTTATGGTAAAAAAACAGTGATCGATGCTATCTTGTTTGAGAGTTCTTTCTGAAAGATGGATTATAAAAAGAAATCACTAGACAAAATTAATTGTAATAATAGTTACGAAGAAATAGACACAAGATTGGCATCAGGCTGGTACGTAGATGCTGTGGGAAAGAATAAGAAAAAGAAATATAAAACTAAAGAAGTTTCATTCAAAATATCAAGGAAACACAAACTAGTTAAATAGGCTTCATTTTTAGAATCTTCTCCATAAATTTGACTGTTCAGAAAAAAAACTGTCACATTAATATCAAAAAAGTATCCATATATACTTGATTTTGCATCCCAAAATACACTATCTTGAGGTGTACTTTAAATTTCGTGTGAGGAAATTTATGAAGCTTTTTAAAAGCTTGCTCGTAGCACCAGCGACACTAGGATTATTAGCTCCTATGTCTGCTACAGCAAATGAAGTTACTATTAGTGACTTCACCCCTGCAATTGAAGAACTAGCTATCACTCAATAGTCGTGTAGATGGTTTAGAAGCAAGAATGAACAACTTTGAAGCTGGAGGTTTCTCAGAAACAACAACTGCTTCTTTCTCAGCTGACTTTGCAATCGGTTCTGTTGATGGTTTAGGTACTACAACAACTAGCCCTGATGGTACAGAAGCTATTGAAGCTTACTACGGTTTTCAAATTGATCTAAACACAAGTTTTACTGGTGAAGATTCATTAGATATTTCTATTGATGCTGGTAATGCTGGTGGTGCAGTATCTGAATTCGACCTTAATGGTGCAGCTGCAACATCTACTACTGGAACAACAGTATCAGATGCTTTAACAGTTGACGGTGTTTCTTATACTTTCCCAGTTGGTGGTGCAACTGTAATCGTTGGCGATAACACTGACGGAAGTGCACTATTCAGCACAGCATGTGTATATGGTGGCCCATCAGACACTCTTAGTGACTGCGGTAATGTAAATGCAGGAATCACTGGTGGTGGAACTGCATTCGGAGCAAGTTATGACTTCGGTAGCGGATTCACAGCTGCTGTAGGTTATGCAGGTGGTGGAAGTGCAACTACTGGCCTTATGACTAAAGAAGGTCTTGATGCATATGGCGCTAATGCAATGTACACAGGTGATACTTATGGTATATCTGTTACTTACGGAATGACAGAGGCGAGTTCTACAACTGATGACACATATACAGCTTTTAATGCTTACTGGGCACCAGAAGGTTTCCCTTCAGTAAGTGTTGGCTACGAATTCGGTGACGTTGGTGCTGCTGGAGATACAGTTGACGGAAGAACAAGCTACTTTGTTGGTATTGACTTTGCTGATGTTGGCGCTGGATCACTTGGTGCTGCTTTAGGTACAAAGACACCTACTATTGAAGGTAGTGAGGACCAGATGATGTATGAGGTATACTACTCATACCCAGTAAACGATGGAATGACAATTACACCATTGGTTTACATAAAGGAAAACTCATCAGCTACAGTTCCAGATGAAACTGGTATCATGGTTAAAACTTCATTTAGCTTCTAAATTTAGTTTTTAATTTATAAAATCTTACACACAAAAAAAGGCCTTCCTCAGGGAAGGTCTTTTTTCTGTATTTTGAATTGAAATAAATATCTCAGAACTATCATTTTGTATATTTTTTTAGATTATCACCACAAAAATAATACTCAAAATAAAAAAAAATTAAAATAAAAAAGTATAACTTTGACTATTATAATGACTCCAATATTTAGATGTTTAATTTGTCGTAAGGATATTGAAAGATCAACTAAAACATTTTGGGTAAAAAAAGGCCATTTATTGTGTTCTACTTGCTTAGATACTATTGAGAAATCAAACAAAAAATCATGATAAAGAAGTTAAAACATTTTTAATTAAGTTGTATCAGAATTAGAATTTTAGATTGATAGCATAATGGTTAGAGTTGAAATTGAAATTTGAAATATTTTTGGCATAAACCATAAAAAAGCTAATAATACTTCTGAAAAAATACCATAGCTGATTTTCGATAAGTTCTTGCTAATAGAGTTCAGATATTTTTTGATTTAATTTTTAAATTTGTTTTTCAAAGAGTGGAATTCAGTAACATATTTCAAAAATTCTTTAGAAGTAATTTGGAACTTAGGTAAAAATAAAAAAATTAGGAGATAGTATTCGAAATGAATACTATCTCCTAATTAGATTAATTTGGTTTGGTTTAGAACCAGCCAGGAATGATTTGTCCAGTTGTTACGTAAGCACCAACAGCCGCAACGAAACCTAACATTGCTGCCCAACCATTAAAACGTTCTGCTTCAGGAGTCATAGTAAAATAAAGTAATTTATGTAAACGATTGTAACAGGGTATATGAAGGTTTGTAAAGTAAATAATATTAATTTTTGAAATCCATAATTTATCCTCTGGCATTTAGGGTTACTGTTACAGAAGTGTATCAGTATTGCTCTTGAAAATTAAATTTCCTCGTTATAAATCAATCCAATAAATTCTACGTTCGTTTATTCTTTTCTCTCTTTGAGTTATAGCTAAATCACTTTTATCAGTTTTAAGCAAATTAAAAGTTAATTTTGCATTTTAATTTTTCAAAATATATTTGCGGAATCCATGTAGAATAATATATTAAATAAATTTCTGATAAAAACATTAATAAATTAATGAATATTTTTTAAATATTAAAAATTTAATTTTTATGATTGACTTTCAACATTCTTCAGTTTCAAGGATATAACTTGTAGATAGTTCTCAAAAAGATGAGGTCCCCTGAAAATCTTTTTTATGTTATCGGAATAAAATATCCCACTAAAAATTCAATTTATTTAAATGTGGGTCGCCTGAGATTCGAACTCAGGACCAGCCGGTTAAAAGCCGGATGCTCTACCGCTGAGCTAGCGACCCATTTTTGTAAAATAGGGTACATATGAAATTATCCCTTTTTAAGGAAAAAAAAACAACTTATTATCTCAAGTTAAACAATAGAAATACAATTCTTAACTTATGAAATAAAAAATTAAAAATTCCCTCTATATTTACAGCTTAAAGGTATGATGTTTTATAAATAACAGAATTTTTAAAATGCTAAGAACAATTGTAGTTTTCGCACCTATTATCGCAGCTTTGGCTTGGGTTATATTTAATATACAAAAGCCAGCAAGAGAGCAGTTCAATAGAGATTTTTTGGGAAAGGACTAATCTAATTTGATAGAGAAGGAAGTAATAGTAATTGGAGCAGGTCTAGCAGGTTCTGAAGCTGCTTGGCAGGTAGCAAATTCAGGCATACCAGTTAAATTAGTTGAAATGAGACCTTTCAAATCAACTCCAGCTCACCATACAGGTGAATTTGGTGAACTGGTATGTAGTAATAGTTTTGGAGCTTTAAGTTCAGATAGAGCTGCGGGTTTATTGCAAAAAGAACTAAGATTTTTTAATTCATTGATAGTTCAAACAGCAGATAAATTTGCTATTCCAGCTGGTGGCGCTTTGGCCGTAGATAGATCGAAATTTAGTAATGCTTTGACCGAAGCTCTAACTAATCATCCTTTAATCGAAATTGAAAGATTTGAACAACTAGATCTCCCAAGTAAAGAAAATATAACTATCATCGCAACTGGTCCACTAACTGCAGATGCATTGGCTGATAAAATTCAACATTTTACGGGTTTCGATGCTTGTCATTTTTTTGATGCTGCTAGTCCAATAATATATGGTGATACTATTGATAAGGATATTGTTTTTAAAGCTAGTAGATACGACAAAGGAGATCCGGCATATTTTAATTGTCCAATGAATAAAAATGATTATATTCATTTTAGAAACGAACTTATAGATGGAGAACAAGCTACTTTAAAAGAATTTGAAAAAGAATCTGCTAATTTTTTTGAAGCTTGTTTGCCAATAGAAGAAATTGCTAGAAGAGGAATTGACACAATGAGATATGGACCACTCAAATCTATTGGGTTGTGGAATCCAAAATGGGGAGACTTATTCGATAGAGAAAATAGATTGAAAAATCGGCCTCATGCAATTGTTCAATTAAGGATGGAAGATTTAGCAGGGAAATTACTTAATATGGTAGGCTTTCAAACCAACCTAAAATGGTCAGAACAAAAAAGAATTTTTAGGATGATTCCAGGCTTGGAAAAAGCTGAATTTGTGCGTTTTGGAGTAATGCATAGAAATACTTTTTTAGAATCTCCAAAATTGCTTTTGCCAACACTTCAATTTATTGAAAGAGAAACTATTCTGGCAGCTGGTCAGATAACTGGTACGGAGGGTTATGCGGCGGCGGCGGCGGGGGGCTTGCTTGCAGGAATCAATGCATCCTTGTTAGCCATGAGTAAAAATCCTGTAACCTTCCCTGATGAATCAATGATTGGTTCTTTAATGAATTTCATTAGTAATAAAAATCAAATATTATCTAATCAGAAAAAAAATAAATTCCAGCCAATGCCCGCTTCATTTGGTTTGCTGCCAGAATTAACCAAAAGAATAAAAGATAAAAGATTAAGATATAAAGCTTATCAAGAAAGATCAACAGAAGCTTTAAAGGGTTTTAAAAAAATATTAGATTCTCGTTTTGAAAAAGATCACTTACTCATCAAAATTAACTAAAATAAATTATCCTAAGGTTCAAAAATGAAATCTAATAATGAAAATTTCGATGCTATTATAATTGGCTCAGGAATAGGAGGATTGGTAACAGCATCTCAATTAGCTGCTAAAGGAGCTGAAGTTTTAGTTCTTGAAAAATATATTATTCCAGGCGGGAGTGGTGGCTCTTTCAAGAGAAAAGGTTATACCTTTGATGTTGGTGCTTCAATGATATTTGGATTTGGAGATAAAGGTTATACCAATTTATTAACTCGTGCCCTAAAAGATGTTAATGAAAAATGCGAAACTATTCCTGATCCTGTGCAACTGGAATATCACCTTCCAGATAACTTTAGTATTTCTGTAGACAAAAAGTATGATCAATTTATTAATAAATTATCGGCAACTTTCCCTAAGGAAAAAGTTGGTATCAAAAAATTTTACGATACCTGCGCAAGTGTATTTAAATGTTTAGATTCTATGCCTCTTTTATCAATAGAGGATCCAATTTATCTTTTTAAAGTTTTCTTTAAATCTCCATTAGCCTGCTTAGGTTTGGCAAGATGGTTACCAGTAAATGCAGGAGATGTGGCCAGAAAGTATATAAAGGATCCTGAGCTCTTGAAATTTATCGATATCGAATGTTTTTGTTGGTCAGTAATGCCAGCTCTTAAAACGCCAATGATTAACGCAGGAATGGTTTTTACGGATAGACATGTTGGTGGTATAAATTATCCAAAAGGAGGGGTAGGAACAATTGCAGAGAAGTTGGTTTCTGGGTTGGAAAAATTAGGTAGCAAAATTCGCTACAAAGCCAATGTTTCAGAAATCCTTTTAAAGGATGAAAAGGCAATAGGAGTTAAGCTCTCAAATGGGGAGGAAATTTATTCAAATATCATTGTGTCCAATTCCACAAGATGGGATACATTTGGCCTGAAAGATAAAAAGAAAGGATTAATTGCTAGTAACAAAGTACCAAAAAGTGAATATAAGTGGTCGGAGACCTATAAGCCTTCTCCCTCTTTTGTTTCGATTCACCTTGGGGTTGAAAAAAATTTGATAAGAAAAAACTTTAATTGCCATCATATAATTGTTGAGAATTGGGATGAATTAGAGAGTGAAAAAGGAGTAATTTTTGTTTCTATACCTACTTTGCTTGATTCGACTTTAGCCCCAAAAGGTAAGCATATCGTTCATGCCTTTACACCTTCATCAATGAGTGAATGGGAAGGACTATCTAGGAAAGAATATATGCAAAAGAAGGAAAAATACTTTTCATTTCTTATTGAAAAAATTTCAACCATCTTGCCGAATCTTGAAGAAAATATTGATCACAAAGAAATCGGAACTCCAAAAACTCATAAAAAGTTTCTAGGAAGATATGAAGGTAGTTATGGACCAATTCCTAGTAAAAAGTTGCTTGGACTTTTACCAATGCCTTTTAACACAACAAAAATTGAAAACCTTTATTGCGTAGGGGATTCATGCTTCCCTGGTCAAGGCCTAAATGCGGTAGCATTTAGTGGATACGCATGTGCTCATAAAATAGGCTCAAAATTAAATATAAATAGTTCCAACTTGCCAGATTAAAAGGTTATTACTAGATGATAGAAAAGTTTAAAACTCTTTTTTTTGTAAAAAGTTCTTTAATCTCTTTATATTTAGCACTCACAATTCCCATACCGTTTATTGTGATAGATAAATTAAAAATCATCTCCATTTTTATATTTGTTTTAGGTTTATATTTGATCATCAACATCACAAGTGATTACGTTGAGACTTGCAATAAAAAAATTTCTTATAAAACTAGCTTTATTTCTAAAATCTTGGGAAGAAAAAATTGGGTGATTCATTGGGAAGATATTAAGTTAATTAAATCTCTTCCAACTAGTCAAGGTAGTAAGGTTTATTACTTTAATACTAATAATGGTGATAATTTTCTTATTCCACAAAGACTGGTAAATTTCGAAAAATTTATTGCAATTATTCATAAAAATACAAAAATAAATGTTGACGAAATATCCTACATATCACCTCTTTGGACCTATAAGTTACTTACTTTTCTTTCGGGATTAATGATTATTGGTGAATTATTTGCTTATTTAAGTTAAATATTATCAATGCTAAACCTATATCCTTGTTGTCTTACAGTTGTTATTCCGCCACCTTCTCCTAATCCAGCTTGTTCTAATTTTCTACGTAGTGTTAAGACTTGAGTATCAACTGATCTTGGCCCTCCACTAAATGGTGGCCAGGCCATCCTTAGAAGCTCTTGACGACTTCTAACCATGCCGGGCGGCATAAGTAAAGCGCATAGCAGCGCAAATTCTCTTGGGCTTAACTCTACTGGCTTCTCACTGAGTGTAACTTGTCTAAGTAAAAGATGAACTTCTAAAGGGCCAACCTCTACTTTCTCTTGTAATCCTATTCTTCCTCTTTTTAATAGAGTTCTACATCTTGCAGCTAACTCTTCTAGACCAAAAGGTTTTCTAAGTACGTCATCCGCCCCCTCATCCAAAAGATTAACTAGTGCTTCAACACCTGATCTTGCAGTCAAAACTATTACCGAACATCCTAATTGTTGAGCTAATCTCATTGCAGTGTTCTGCTCCAAGATTTCTGCACTTACTAATAAGTCGGGCGACTGTTCTCTGCACAAGTCAATAGCTTCTGCGGAAGATCCTACTGCCGCTGCAAGATGACCGTCTTGACGAAGTCTTTGTACAAGGACAGTTCTAAGTGTGGGGTGAGGTTCAACAACTAGAACTCTCGAAGGAGTTTGAGAGCTCGTAGGCAATTGTGAACTGCCAGGGGTTGAAGCTAAGATTTGCTCAGTTGATTGCATTCTTATTTACTGATGGGCCAGGCAATTTATTATCATCCTTAATAAGGTATAACAAATGCTTCAAAAAAATCTGAATCTATCTAAATATGACATCATTTGATAATCCCAAAGCAATTCGTCATTTTCAATCAATTTGCGATAGTTGCCAAGACTTGGTTACGCGTTTTCATACGCCAGCAGATCTTAAATTATATAGTGATGGTTATCTTCAAGCCTTAAGGAATTGCAATAGTTTAGAGCGAAGAGATCAAGATGAATTAGAAAGATTGATAGAAAAATGGATCCTGGATCCATCAAGTTTTATTGAACCAGACGGAGAAGGAAATAAAGGATTTTTTCGAAAAAAAATTTAATTAAAATATTAATTTTTATTAACTAAATCAGTATTTATACTTATCAATTGTTTTAAGACGCTAATTCAATTTCTATTTTTTCTTTTAGAGATCCAGAATTATACATTTCGATAAGAATGTCTGATCCTCCAAGAAATTCTCCTTTAAGATAGACCTGAGGAATTGTTGGCCAGTCTGAATATTCTTTAATACCTTCTCTAACTTCGTAATCGCTTAACACATCAAAAGTACTAAATTCTACGCCCAAAGAATTTAATATTTGAACTACATTATTGGAAAATCCACATTGAGGCATTAATTTGGTCCCTTTCATGAATACGATTAATGGATTTGAGTCGATAAGTTTTTGAATCTTTTTTTTAATTAATTCGTCCATAATTTAATTTAAAGTTTCTGTTTTTAAGGCCAATGCATGGATAGCCTCTGACGCTAATTCTTCCTTTAAAGCAGAATAAACTAGCTGATGTTGCTTTACTAATGATAATCCATTGAATTCAGAAGAAATCACAGTTACCTGTAAATGATCATTTCCCTTAAGATTTTCAACTGAAACTCTGGAATTAGGTAATTTTTTAGTAATTAAATTGATAACTTCGGTTTTGGTAATCATAATAAGCTTTGTTAACCCTTAAAAATGGTTTCAACAAATCCAAGTTCTATTAAAATGGAATAAGCATCTTTCCCTTCCTGGCTATTTGGGGACATTATTCGAATATTTTCCACGAGCAGCGGTACAGCAATATCAGGTTTTTCATTTCTTATATAGAGAGCTGCTAACCTTGAATTTGATTCTGCCAAAATTTGTAAAGTAGCTCTACCTTTCTTTTGTAATTCATTTGGAATTCTAGCATCCACGCCAGTAAAAGAAGTATTTAAATCGGAATAAAATGATGCCAGTTGAGTTGCTAACTTTCTTGCGCTTAGATAAGAATCCTTGGCACTTTCGAAATTACCATTTTTTATATACTTATCACCTTGATTTAAATAAAACTCTACCTTTGTTATTGATAATTTTTTATTGGTGGTTGAAAGTACTTTATAGTCTTTTTGCGTTTTTTCCTCTGCGTAGACTAAGTTTCTATCAGGATATATCCCCAAAAGTAAAAAGAAAATAGGTATTAATTTTAAAAAGTTCATATTTCTGTGAATTATTAGAATTAATATTAACTTATGATGGATTCATCTACCTACATTTTTTAAAGCTATTTTTTCCTCCTTAATCATTCTTTCATTTAATTTGTTATTGAATTCTTTAATAGTTAAGTTCAAATAATCATTAATTGATAGAGGTTCCCCAAAAGATAAGCAGAATTCACCTCTAAATCTTGGAGGAACTTTGTTGTAAGCAATTCCAATTGGAATTATAAAAATCGATGATGTTTTTTTTGAGGCTAATCGGGCTAATCTGTATAGTCCTTCTCTGAGGACTAATTTTTTTCCATATTTATTAATTTTACCCTCAGGAAAAACAACTAGCTGTTCCCCCTTTTCTATGAGAGAAACTGCATATCTTAAAGCTGATAGAGATGGTGATAATTGATTTATTGAGAAACATCCAAGTCTTTTTAAAAACCAACCTTGTATTCCTCTCATTTCGGATTTGGTAACCATAAACCTACAATCCTTTTTGGTTACCCTTCTACCCATTGCCATAGTGAGCACTAAACCGTCCCATCTGGATCTATGGGTTGGGGCTAAAATTATAGAGGAATTTATAGGGATTGAAATTCTATTTTTAATTATTTTTTTTTTACTAAAGAAAAACCTCATCACAATATCTTGGGTGATGAACATAGCTATAAAACCCAATATTGGGTTAATCTCATGCCAAATATTAATAGTTTTCTTCTTCAAATTCAATTAACTATATATTAATAATTTAAGTCTTTGTAATTTTTTATTAGCTATTATTGGGCGGTTACTAGATTGTCTAAAAGCTACATTTTCTGAAATTATGGCCACTTTAGGAGTAAATATCGACCATATTGCTAATGTTAGGCAGGCTAGGAGGACTGTAGAACCTGACCCTGTGCAGTTTGCTTTTTTGGCTGAATTAGGCGGCGCAGACTCAATAACAGTTCATTTAAGAGAGGATAGAAGACACATTCAGGATAGAGATGTATTCCTTTTGAAAGAAATAGTAAAAACAAAACTTAATTTAGAAATGGCTGCAACAGAAGAAATGTTAGAAATTGCTAAAAAGATTCTTCCAGATTACGTAACTCTTGTACCAGAGAAGAGAGAGGAAGTTACTACTGAAGGAGGTCTGAATGTAAAAAATAATGCCAAATTTCTTAAGAATTTTGTTAAAAATTTAAAAGATTCAAATATTGAAGTAAGTGCATTTATTGATCCTCTTTCTGAGCAGATCTCTTATTCAAAAGATATAGGTTTTGATTTTATAGAATTACATACTGGTAAATATGCTGAACTAACAGGTCACGATACAGTATAAAGAGCTTCAAAGGATTATAGAGTCTACGCATGAGGCCAATGATCTTGGGTTAATTGTGAATGCTGGTCATGGACTTAATTACAATAATGTTAAAAAAATTGCATCAATTAACAATATGAACGAGCTAAACATAGGTCATAGTATTGTTGCAAGGGCTTTAGCGGTAGGATTAGAAAAGTCTGTTCGCGAAATGAAGTCACTTATTACATCAAATTAAATTTTAAAATGGCAACATATTATTTTATCGCGGCAAGTGAAAAGTTTTTGACAGTTGAAGAACCACTTGAAGAGATTCTGAAAGAGAGGGAGAGGAACTATAAAGAAAACAATAAAGAAATAGATTTTTGGCTTTTAAAAAATCCATCATTTTTGCAAACCACCCAATTTGTTGATCTAAAAGCAAAGATTCCATCACCGCCAGCGGCTGTTTTATCGACGGATAAAAAATTTATAACTTTCTTGAAGCTGCGTTTGGAGTTTGTTGCTGTTGGGGAATTCGAATCTCCTAATGCAGAAATATCTGATCCATTTAAAGTTGAATAATATAACCAACCAGTAAATTGCTCAATCTATATAAGTCAAACAAAATTGAAGTATTTATTGATCTTTTGGCAGAAGAATTAAAAATATGTCCTCCTCCCATAACTGAGAATTTAGAAATAGCTGTTCCTAATTATTTTTTGGGTAAGTGGTTAAGTGAACAAATAACTATAAAAAATAAAATAAGCGCTCTTTATGAATTAAAGACAATATCAAGTTATACCGAATCATTATTGACAAATTTTTTCCCAGGAATTGATATGGGTTTATGGAATTTTGAGTCAATTAAATGGGGTATTATTGATTCATTAGAAGAATTAAATAGCTTTAAAGAATCATTTCCTCTTAGAAATTGGATTAACAAATATTTGGAAAATCAAAAGACAATTGATGGTGACATATATAATCTGACAAAAAAGATTACGAATAATTTTATTGATTATCTAATTTTTAGACCTGAAATGATTTCTAAATGGAATAGATATGAAATTAATTCACCTAATCTATTTAAGAATTTAAATCCAGAACAATTTTGGCAACCTATTTTATATAAATTATTAGAGGGAAAGATATCTGAAAAGCCATCATGTTTATATATGATTGATGTTATAAAAAATTTAAAAAAATTTAAAGTTTTACAGAATAAGATACCAGATCAAATTTATATTTTTTCCGATAATAACTTATCTAAACTACATATTAATTTTTATTCAGAACTTTCAAAATTTACTAAGGTAAATTTATATTTATTATCTGCTGGCGAAGATTTATGGAATAGAATAAATTGTCTTCAAGGTGAGCTGGAATTTGATGATAATGAAAGTAAGTCTAATTTAAATAATATAAATATAGAGAAAATATTTGGTAAATTTGGAGCAAACTTTCAGAAATTAATTGATGAAAATATTTATGCAGAAGGTATAAATTTAAAAAATAATCTAATTTATATTGATCCAACAAATAATTTTTATCAGAAAAAAGATATTCCTCTTCTTAATCAAATTCAAAAAAGAATTATTGATAATAATAGCAATGATTTTATAGTAAATGAATGGGATGATTCAATATTACTTTGCGAGCATTTTAATCAGAATAGTCAATTAGAATTTATAAGAAATAAAATTATAGAAATAATAAATTCATCTGAGAATATTAAATATAGTGATATTGCTGTTTTATCTCCTCAAACTAATCAAATCAAACCTTATCTAAGNTATATCTTTAANAATGAATTNATNAATGGTGAGAAGATACCNTATTTTTTTATTAATGATGATAATNATGATTNNCCAGACATTTATAAATTTTTAATTGACATCACTGAAATAGCAANTGAGAAAATTACACTTGAAAAAATAGATNATATTCTTTCAAAAAAAGNAACTCANAANATTTTTGATTTTGATATTACTGANAAGGATGAANTTATTTTCTTACTTACCCAAGTTGGTTTTCATTGGGGATTAGATGCTAANGAAAGATTAGGCGAAGAAAAAAATACTCTAGAGTGGTGTATAAATAGAATAACTCTAGGCCTAATTTATGAAAAAGAAGTCAATTTAGGTACTTTTAATTTAAAACCATTTAGCTCAAGAAATATAAGTTTGGATTTGAATAAATGGGTTAAAATACTAATTCATTTAAAAAAATATATTAATTTGCTAAGAGGATCCTTTTCTTACTCAAGTTGGGTTAAAAAAATAAAGCTTATATTAAAAAGTATTGCCGATTCAAATGCAAATTTCAATTTAGAGATAAGTGAAATAAATAGAATTCTTGATAATTACGAAATAGCTTTAATACCTGATGATCTTATTTTATTAAATGTTTTTAAAGAGATATTAATTTCTTGCATAAATCAAACTAAATATCAAAGCAAATCACGTATTAACAAGATCCTTGTAAGTGATATTGAGAATTCAAGGCATATTCCACATAAGATTATCTTCTTAATAGACATGAATAGCGTTTATTATCCAAAATTATCAAAGAATGAAAATATTAATTTATTAAATAATAGATATCATCTTGGCGATCCATCAGTTTTTGAAAGAGAGAAATATTCATTTCTTGAGTTGTTAATTTCCTGTAGAGATAAATTTATAGTTACTTGGNTAAAGAATGACAAAAATAATAAAAAATTAGATGTTTCTTTTCCTATAAAAGAGTTAATTTCTTTTTTTGATAGTT
>FUFK010066396.1_pt1 | contig 14300 bp, 15 predicted proteins | sample 1021851 | NCBI WGS metagenome assembly FUFK01 (sample SAMEA51879418, study PRJEB19060) | metagenome | reverse complement strand
GGGGTTTATGATGCAGCATTATGTTTAGGTGTTTGTGATAAAATTGTACCTGGACTTTTTATTGGAGCTCTTTCTTTTGGACATTTGCCAATTATTTTCATTCCAGCTGGACCAATGTCATCTGGAATAACTAATGAAGAAAAAGCTAAAGTTAGAAAAGCTTTTGCTAAAGGTGAGGTATCTAGAGCAGAATTACTAAAAGCAGAAACTTCAGCATACCATGGAGAGGGGACTTGTACTTTTTATGGAACTGCAAATTCTAATCAAATGCTGATGGAAATTATGGGCTTACATTTACCTGGTGCCGCTTTTATCCATCCTCATAGTGATTTAAGACATGCATACAATATTGCCGCAACGCAACAAGCAATTTCAATCTCAAGAAAGAGCAATGATGTAAGGCCAATAGGAAAAACGATAGATGAAAGAAGTTTTGTTAATGCTGTTATCGGCTTGCTTGCAACCGGTGGATCAACNAATCATACATTNCATNTNCCAGCTATGGCCGCAGCTGCAGGCATAAAATTATTGTGGGAAGATTTTGAGGATTTNTCANAAATNANCCCCTTATTNGCAAANGTNTANCCAAATGGNAGTGCNGATATAAATCAATTTCATGCNGCTGGTGGAATGAGCTTTATAATTGGAGAACTATTAGATGAAGGTTTATTAGATGGATCTGCTAAAACAATTTGGGGCGAAAATTTATTTGATTATATTTCAGAGGCAACTTTAAAAGATGCTAAATTAATTTGGAATAAAGAAAAATCAAAATCATATGATGATAATATTTTAAGAACCGTTAAAGATCCACATCAAAAAAATGGTGGATTAAAAATATTGAAAGGTAATCTAGGTAAAGGGGTTATTAAAATATCTGCTGTAAAACCTGAGCATTATAATATTACTGCACCTGCTATGGTATTCGATAATCAAGAAGACGTTAAAATAGCCTATAATAAAGGTATTCTAAACCGGGATGTAATAGTTGTAGTAAAATTTCAAGGACCAAAAGCTAACGGAATGCCTGAATTACACGCACTTACACCTATTCTTTCTAATATACAAGATATGGGTTTTAAAGTAGCTTTGATTACTGATGGCAGAATGTCTGGTGCCTCAGGAAAAGTTCCTTCTGCAATCCACATTACACCTGAAGCAATTGACGGTGGTATAATAGCTAAAATTCAAGATGGAGACGAAATAGAAATTGATGCAAGTAATGGAAAAATTAACGTTAATGAGAATATTTCAAAAAGAAAAATAACAACGTCAGAAAAGAATACAAACTTAAATTTTGGTAGAAATTTATTTTCTTTGTTAAGAAGTAATGCAACTGGCGCAGAAAATGGTGCAGGCTTAAATTTAATTAATAATTAATTTTGGATTTTACGAAGCAGATGCAATAGCAGAATGAAGTAAAACGTTTGTACTTGAGTATGCCCATTCAGGTTTTATCTCCTCAGCTTCATTGTGACTTAAACCATCTATGCAGGGACACATTATCATAGCAGACGGTACAACAGTATTAATCCAACATGCATCATGTCCTGCACCCGAAACTATATCTTTGTAAGAATATCCAAATTTTTTAGAACTATCTCTTATGTTATCAAGACAAAGTTTGTCAAAAGCAACTGGGTCAAAACCACCGATTTGTTCCATTTCAAAGTTAACATTATATTTATTACAAATTTTCTCAGCAAATAACTTTATTTCTTTTTCCATTTTATCAAGTTTTTTTATTTCAGGAGATCTTATGTCTATTGTAAATGTTGTTTGACCAGCAATCACGTTTCTTGAATTAGGTGAGACTTCAATGTGCCCCACACTACCAAGTGCATTAGGTTGGTTTTTATTTGCTACTTTATTAACGTTTAAAACAATTTCTGATAATGCTAATGCCGTATCTTTCCTTATGTTCATTGGAGTTGTGCCAGTATGTTGTTCAACTCCGGTAAGTTTTACTTCTAACCATTTTAATCCTTGACCATGAGTAACTACCCCAATATCAATATTTTCACTTTCAAGTATTGGACCTTGTTCAATATGAAGTTCATAATAACAATGAAATTTTTCTTTACCAACTGGTTCAGTTCCTTTCCATCCAATTTTTTCAAGTTCTTCACCAAAAATATTTCCTTCATAATCAGTTGCTGCTAGCAAAGTCTTAGTATCATATATACCAGCATAACCGGCTGAAGCCATCATTGCGGGAGGAAAACGTGATCCTTCTTCGTTTGTCCAATTGACAACTAAAATAGGTCTTTTTGTTTTTATATTTAAATCATTAAGAGTTCTGACAACTTCTAGACCTGCAAGAACACCAAGAACACCATCATACTTTCCACCTGTTGGTTGAGTGTCTAAGTGGCTACCTATTACTACAGGAAGAGCATTTTTATCTGTTCCGTCTCTTTTAAAAAACATTGAACCAAGTTCATCAACTTTCATTGACATTCCTGCTTCCGAAGTCCATTTCTGTAAAAGTTTTCTAGCTTCACCATCTTCGAAAGTAACAGTTTGTCTATTATTTCCACCTGCTATGCCGGGACCAATTTTTGCCATTTCCATCAAACTATCCCATAATCTATTCTCATTAATTGATATGTTTGTTTCTTTAACCATTGGATTTTCCCTTAATTTGAAATCTTTATTAACTTAATAAATCGTAATAATATAAAAATTAATCAATTTATTAGGAAATAGAAATGTTTAAATTAGATAATAGAATAGAACAGGATAGTTTTCTAGTTAAAGAATTTAATGATTTTCAAATTAGGATAATGGATGTAAGAGAAGTTTTTTGGGTTATTCTAATTCCAACAAAAATCAATTTAATTGAGTTAAGTGACTTAGATATTGAAAAAAGAAACATCTTAATTAATTTTGCGGTAGAACTAGGTGACTATCTTAAATCTAAAGGAAGATACTATAAGACAAATATTGGTATGTTAGGAAATGTAGTATCTCAACTTCATTTACATTTGGTTTTAAGAAAAAAAAGTGACCCAGCTTGGCCTGGTCCTGTTTGGGGATACAACTTTAAAAACAAACTTGATGAAAAATCTAAATCAAATAGATCAAATTTAATACTCCAATTTTCAAAATAATTTTTCCAAATTTTATTTAAATCAAATTATTTGGAAAAAGAAATTTTTATTTGATCTACTAAAATATACCAAGCAAGACTAAAAATAACTATAACTCCACCAACTATCATATAGATATTTGGAGTTTCATTTGTGCCAAGCCATACCCAAAATGGACCCAGAGAAGTTTCTAAAAGCATTAAAAGTCCAATATTTGAAGCCTGAGTGTACCTAGTTGCAAAAGTTAAGCATGCAAAAGATATTGGAAGGATTATTAATCCAGATAAAGAAATTGCAATTATATCACCTTTAAAAAGAAGATCTGGAGATACAATAAATAACCCAATTATACCATAGCCAAAAGAACTCAATCCAGTAACAGTCATAGCTGGTATATCAGGTTTGCTTCTCAAAAATACTAAACTCAAGCCTAATGTGGCTGCAGCTCCTATTCCGCATACCGTTCCAATGAAAACGCTACCCTGAGGTGCATTTAAAACATTTTCACCATTTGCCACAGAAATCCCAACTCCAATCAATGCAAAAAATGCAGTTATCCATGTCGAAGATGTTGTTTTTTCTTTAAGAATAAAAATTGAAAATATAGAGGCAAATATTGGAGAGGTTGCTAGACAAAATAAAATTAACGATACTGAAGTTTCAGCAACACCATACGTGAAAAATATAGAACTTAATATCTGAGATAAAATTATCCAGATACCAACTCTTGAAAAAACTTTTTTAAAATTTTTTCTATAAATTTCAAAACAGCTAGAAAATAAGATAAGCATTAATCCCATTTCAAAGCCTCGCCACGTCAGCATTGACCATGCGTCCATTTCAGACCATCTCATAAACAAGGTGTCTGGAGATAAAACTAATGCACCAATAGTGGCTATTCCAATTCCCTTAAAAAGATTTCCAGATAAAGAGAAGTTCAAAATAATTCCTAAAATAAATTATTATTTTTAAAAAAATCTATTAAAGTTTTTGCTACATCGACATGATTTTCTTGTTGAACCCAATGTCCAGCATTCTGGATAATATGTCTGCCCTTATAATGCAAACANAAATTATTTTCCATTATTTCTAATGCTCCAGGTTTTTGGTAAATACCCCAATCTTTTTCACCTGCAATAAAACAAGATGGAACTTCAATCTTTTTACCAGAAAAAATTCTTAAATCACTATTAAGATCATTTGAGGTCATGCACCTATACCAGTTTAATGCAGGTTGAAAACTATTTTTTAAAAAGCTGTTGGTGTAAACTTCTAATTCTTGATCATTTAACCAATTTTCATAACAATTTGACTGTGGATAGTGCGGCATTACACTTTGGACCATATCCTCGTTAAGGTGCATAATGTAATACTCTGGCATTTTAGCTAAGTTTTCCGCATTCCAAGAATTCAACTTGTAAGGAACGTTCTTTTTCCAGTCTGCACTTTTCATGTGATAGTAAGCTCTTAAAAATTTATGTAGTTCTTTTTTTTCTAAGTGCATATCTTTGTTGGCTTCAATTGTAGAATAATACCATTGGTAGTGTTTTCTGGGAGGGTCTAATTTTTCTAATTCTTTGTGAATAGGATCTTCATATGTCAAACTACTTTTTATATTTGGAGTTCCAGCGTATGGAGCACTCATCATAACTAAAGATTTAAAGATGTCTGGTCTGATTATAGCTGACACTGCAGCAACTGATGAACCTGCATCATGTCCAACCAATAAATCAATTTTATCAAGATTTAAAGAACTCATAAGACTTATTATATCTGTGCTTAAGTTTAATAATCGATATTCAGATATGTCGGCATGAAATTCTTTTCCCCCACCTAAGGTTTGGCCATATCCTCTCATATCAGGTGCAATAACTCTAAAACCTTCAGCAGCTAAAAAAGGTATAATTTTTCTCCAACTAAAACTTAATTCGGGAAACCCGTGCAGAAGAAGAGCCGTTGGTTTTTGAGATTTGTTTGAATCTGCTTCTAAATAATGAACATTGAGACCATTTGAGATTTCTACATTATGTGATTTGATTATTGGGTCTAAAAGTTCAATCATGATTTGTTTCAATTAGTTTTGTATTTTTTAACAGTTTCTAGATTAACCTCAATTCCTAAACCTTTATCGTCTGGAATATTTATCATGCCATTCACAAGCTCAAAGGGTTTTGAAAGTAATTCTCTTCTAAAGGGATGACTTGATTGATCATATTCTAAAATAGGCTCTCTAGCAAAAATTGAGAAATGGGTTACTGGAATTGAGGCAATAACTTGAATAGATGCAGCTTGAGCAATTGCTGAACCCCATACATGAGGATTAACCTCTACACCAAAACTATGTGCTAAATTAATAATATGTTTTGCTCCTGTTATACCGCCACATGACCCAATATCAGGTTGTGCAATGTCAATTGCATTATTTTCGAAAAGTGATTTAAATCCAAATAGAGTATGCTCATTCTCACCTCCTGCAATAGGAATGTCTAACTTAGATCTCAATTCTGCATAACCTTTAATATCCTCAGGAACAACTGGTTCTTCATACCAGCGTAATTTATAACTCTGTAAGTTTTTTCCTAATGTCAGTGCCTCAGATCTTCCATAAGCGTGATTAGTATCAATCATAAGAGTAACATTTTTATTTTTCAGAGCATGACCGATACTTTCCATACACTTCAGGTCGTCGTCTATTCCAAAACCAAGTTTAACCTTCATATGATCAAAACCATTTTCGAAGTGAGATAAAGCTTCTTCTGCTAATCTGCTTGCTTCACCTTTACCTTTTATTCTGTAAAAACCCGTTGCATAAGGTTTAATTTTTGTTCTAAATGCACCTCCTAATAATTGATATACAGGTTGGTCGTAATATTTGCCTGCAATATCCCATAATGCTATATCCACTGCACTTATGCCAGATACTACAGATCCTTTTCTTCCATAATCTCTTGTAGAATTGTACATTTTGTGCCACAGGACTTCTATATTTAATGGGGACTGATCTAATAAAATAGGCTTTAGAGCATTTTCAATGACAGCTGCTGAGATTTCGGGCGGTTCTAATCCTTGACAAAATGCTTCCCCCCAGCCAACTAAACCTGAGTTTGTTTTTATTTCTACAAGTGTCGCAGACCTTACATTTACCCATCCTTGAGAAAATGCAAAAGGTATTTCTAATGATGATTTAATAACATGGACTTTAACATCAATTATCTTTATTTTCATTTAATGCCTCCATGATACTTGTTTTTAATTTGCTTTATTTGGTTTTAATTCTTCCTTTTAATGTAATTGGCAACTGGCACAACATAAAAATTCCAACTAAAGGCGATAATACAAAAACTTTGATAAAAACCCAATCCTCAGTTTCAAGAAACCTCCAAGATATTTCATTTATAATTGTAAGAAATAAAAAAAACAAACCCCATCTCAAACTAAGTTTATACCAGGTTTCATCATTAAGAGAAAATTGAGATCCAAAAAATTGTTTCATCATTGCTTTCTTATAAAATATGCCAAAAAGTAAAACAGCACTAAAAAAGCCATTAAAAATTGTTGGTTGAATTTTCACAAACTCATCGTCATTAAAAGAATATGCAAAAAAAGTAAAAAGAGCAGACATGCAAATTCCAAATATTTGAAATTTGGAAATGCGTTTTTCTATGACATAGAACACTAGCATAACCATAAGACCAAGAATTAGTGATATGATAGCAGCAACAATTAAAGTGTAATATTGCGCTCCTAAAAAAAAACCTGATAAAGGTACAATTTCAAAAAAAAATGCACTTAATCGCACGTAACTATCCTCTAGTTTTTCCCAATAATTCTTGAGTGAATTTTGGGTTTTGACTATTTTCTCTTAACCAAATATCAAAAAAAATCTTTATAAATTCAGAGTTGTCAGTTTCTAATACTTTTTCATTTTGGAAATAAAATATTGCTTCATCGTTATTTTTGATACCTATGAATTTATTATTTTTCTTTATCTCTCTGAATGCTTTATTTAATAAAGTATTTACTTCTTTTAATTCTTTTTCATTGAATGTTTTTTGCTTTTTCAGTTGATTGATGGTTTCATCTACAACACTTTTTTTGGAAAAATCTTTATTATATTTTAAAATTAAAGCAAATTTATTTGAAGGATAGCTGCCACTTTCACTTATAAGTTTTGCATCATACATATTCCAAAAAAGAAATTGAAAATTAGCTTTTCCTACCATAGTTTGTTTTGAAAAATAATTATTCAATATATTTACAGTTTTTTGATCTTCCCCAATTGCGTTTTTGGGANTTGAGTATACTAAGTTAGAATATGAAAGAAGAATTAGTGTGAAAATTANACAAAATTTATTAAACATCAAATATTACCAGCTTTTNAGATTTAAGGGTCCTATTTGAGCTGCAGTTTTACCTCTTAAAAAAACTAATGTAACTGATCCAATATTAATACCAAATTTACTTACGTAAGCTCTATTAATTGCTAAATCTTCACTTTGTTTATAGATCCAATCGTTAAAGTGAACTTTAATATTTGAACCTTTGATATTTAGATAAATATCATAAGACCAATTAAGTGTATTACCCGAAATAGATCCAGAGGCTTCACCTTCAATATCATCAGCTTGTCCTTGATATATGACTTTATTTTGATCAGTAATTTTTTTTATTTTCCAAATACGATTTGCTTGTTCACCATCATCATATAAAAAATCTTCGTCAAGAGTTAAGGTATTATTCTCTATCTTCCCAGTAATGTTAACTCTAAATTGTCTTTTTAAATTCCCAAATCTATCTTCAAAAATGCCATAAGCTATAGTTTTACCTTCAAAAAAAGAAAATAAATCTAGTTTAGGAGTATTATTTTCAAATTGTTTCATATCAATTTTACTACAAGNACTTAATAATAATATAAATATAAATATAAAAAAAACTTTTAATTTGTATACAGNTTCACTAACAGAAAACAATTTTTACTCCACAATTTATTTNTTTGATATAAGAGTTTTTTTTCTAAANTCAATTTATACGACNGATTTTTCAGGTTTTCTTTTTTCAGACAATTCAAAAGCATTTGCAAAAATTTCGTAAGATTTAATACGATGATTTTCGTTATGACACCAAGTTAAAATAGCAATCTCATCAATATTATTTTCTTCTACTAGTTTAGAAATTTTATCCTTTGTTATATTTGCGTCTCCTACNAATGAGTTTTGATACATATTTTGATATTGTTCTGTCCAACCATTATCATTGATAATACTCAAGGCATTATCAGGATCAGTGATAGATCCAAGCTGACCATAATTTCTACCAATCTTCCATGCAGCTCTAGATGCAAATAAATATTTTGCCTCTTCATTTGTATTTGCAGTTAAGGCCCACATACATACATTAACTAGAGGTTTAGAGAATTTTTCTGACGGACGAAATTCAGATCTATAAATATTTAAAGCTTCTTGCAGTCCTTGTCCATCTGTAATGAAATGTGCAAAACAATATGGAATACCCAAATAAGCTGCTAACTGAGCACCGTAATTAGATGTTCCAAGCATCCAAATTTCTGGAATAGTATCTGAAATAGGCTGAGCGATTAAATGTCTAAATGGATGACCTTCGATTAACTTTTCATTTGAAACCCATGCTATTAGATCCCTTACATGACTTGGAAAATGTTCACTATCACTCCTGCTGTTTGGATTTAATGCTAATGCAGTTCTTCCATCAGAACCTGGTGCTCTTCCCAAACCTAAATCAATTCTGTTAGGGGCTATTGCTTCTAAAACTCTAAATTGTTCTGCAACTTTAAGTGGTGAATAATGAGGTAACATTATGCCTGCGCTTCCAATCCTTATTGAAGATGTNTTACATGCTATGGCTGCCATCAATATTTCAGGTGCAGTCCCAATAATTGTAGGATGGTTATGGTGTTCTGAAACCCAAAATCTTTTGTAACCAAGTTTTTCGGCTTTTTTTGCTAAATTTATACTATCTTTTATTGTTACTGACTGAGGCTTTCCTTCAACTGAAACTGATTGTTCAAGAATTGAAACTTTCATAGAATTTGCCTAAAGATAATTATCATAATTTTATCTTATATGTTTTTGCAGCATTTTCATAAAACAATTTATTTTTTTCATTATCTGACATGTTTTCNGAAATTATTTTGAATGCATTCCATAACGAACCATAACTACAAGAGCCTTTATCAACTGGAAAATTACTTTCAAACATACACCTTTCAACGCCAAACATNTCAATTGTTTCATAAATCCATGACTTCCANATATCAGCTAATTGAGAAGAGTTTGGTGGATTTTGATTTAANTGAAATTTTGCACCATTAACTTCCATACCTAATCCACCTAATTTAACTTTAATGTTTGGTAATCTTGATAATCTCATCATAGCCGTACGCCACTCTCTATGAGTTAAGGCTTGCTTTCCTTCATATTCACCAAGATGAATGGGTCCTCCAATATGATTAAGAATAATGCTAAGTTCTGGTAGTGTCATGGCTATTTTTTCCATTTCACTTAATTGTGTGTGATATATCCAAAAATCNAGTGAAAGTCCTGCGTCTTGCAAGCATCTTGCACCTTCAACAAATTTTGGATGTGACATAAGGGATAAATCAGAATTTACAGCACCAGATTTAATTCTAGGGTCTGGATGTGCTGCTAAAAGCATTCTTATGCCTTTTAGTCGACCTTCACTAATTTCTAAACCTTTTTGTATAACTGGTTTCAATTTATTTCCAAAAGTTAGATCAAGAGATCCAACTATAGATGCATTTACCTTAACTTTATTATCCGGTATTAGATCAGCTCTTTTGCCTTCATTTGTAGCAAATTCAATTTCACTGAGAGTTCTGAATTCTTCAAGTCCATCTTGTAAATATATCTTTGTGTTAGATGAACTCATAATATAAACAGTTGCCTTTATATTATGACCTGAAGACTCAATGTCCTCCAACAATTCTTCTACATAATATTTTCCAAATCCAACATCCCAAAGATGATGATGTGGATCAATAATATTCAGATCAGGAAGTAAAGGTTGTTCTTTTAATTTATTTAACCAATTTGGTCTCACATCAAGGTGAGGTGATTTGATTTTTTTCATCTAAATTTCTCTGTAGAAATTGAAAATAATTTATTTTTTATTTATGATTTAAATTATTTAACACTAACTTAATAAGTGCAAATAAAATTTGAATGTTTTCCTAGTTCTACCCTAAGGAGCCTAAATATATTATGAAAATTAATAATAATCAGAATATTGATTTTAAGACAATTAAAGTAAATCCTATTGCAGGTGCGCTTGGAGCTCAGATAGATAATATTGATTTATCTGAAAATCTGCCTGATGAAATTATATCTGAAATTTATGATGCACTGTTAGCTTATCAAGTGATATTTTTTAGAGACCAAAAGTTTAGTCCAGACACTCAAAAAGCATTCGCAGAAAGAATTGGAAAGCCAATAGTTTATCCTTTTGTAAAAAGTTTAGAAAATTTTCCTGAGATAACACCAATTTTGAAAAAGGAAACTGACACAAACAATTTTGGTGGAATTTGGCATAGTGATACTACCTATCAAGAAGAACCTCCTATGGGAACAATGCTGTATGGTATTGAAACACCTGATTATGGTGGAGATACAGAGTGGTCCAATCAATACATGGCTTATGAAAGTTTATCTGAGGGTATGAAAAAATTTTTAGATACTCTTGAAGCAGTAAATATTTCAGGNAAATCACGNGTTGCTAAAACCAGATCGGATATTATGAAACATGCATCAGTTGGTCTAAAAGGAGACGAATTAAAAGCTATTCATCCAGTAGTAAGAACACACCCAGAAACTAAAAGAAAATCATTATATGTTAATGAAGCTCATACGACCAATTTTGTTGGCATGACGGAGGAAGAAAGTACACCAATATTAGAGTACTTATACAAGCATCAAATCAAATCAGAATTTACTTGTAGATTTCAATGGAAACCAGGGTCTGTAGCAATTTGGGATAATAGATGTACAATGCATAATCCTATAAATGATTACCATGGACAAAGACGATTAATGCATAGAATTACTTTTGCAGGAGACAAACCGTCATAAGCAAAAAAGTGGAGAAAAAGATGTCGCAAAAAAAATATTTTAATAACATAAATGACTTAGATTCAGGAATAAAAAGAGAACTTGCAGAAGGAGTTTCTACAAGAATTTTTTGTGGTGAACAAGCTATGCTATCTCTGGTTGACATTGAGCCAAATGCTAAAGGTAAAATTCACTCACATCCAGAAGAGCAATGGGGATTTTTGATTGAAGGTTCTGGAATTAGAATTCAAGGTGGCGAAGAAATAGAAATTAAAAAGGGTGACTTTTGGCAGACGCCTGGCGGGGTTGAACATGGTATTATAGCTGGTCCAGAAGGAGCAAAAATCCTTGATGTTTTTAGCCCTCCTAGAGAAAATTACAAATCTGCTGGTTCTGGATTCGGTTCATAATGATTTCAATTGATTATTTTATGAGCCATGGAAGTCCTTGGACATTTCTTGGACATGGTCGTTTAGGGGAATTGATAAAAAAATTCAATGTTAATTTAAATATGTATCCAGTAAACTATGGGGAGATTTTCCCAATTTCAGGAGGTCTTCCTGTTTCAAAGAGACCACCTCAAAGACAAAATTTGAGATTACAAGAATTGAATAGATGGTCTAAATTTTTAAATATAAAATTAAATCCACAACCAAAATTTTTCCCATCAAAATCTGTTCTTCCATCATTAATAATCATAGCTGCAAAAATTCAAAAAATAGAAAATTATTTTGAGCTTGCCGATAATATTATGAATAGTTTGTGGGTAAGAAATCAAGATGTAGACAATGAAGATGTGCTTATAAACATATTGAACCTTATGAACTTAAATTCAAAAAAAATTATTTCGTTTGCTAAAAGTGAAGAATGTAAAAAAATTTTTGAAGAATATACCCAACTAGCGATTAAAAAAAATGTTTTCGGAGCTCCAACATATATTATAAATGATCAAATTTATTGGGGACAAGATAGGTTGGATTTTGTTGAAAGGCATTTATTAAGTCTAAATTGAACTAATAAGTATTGTTTTTAAAAAATTATTTGAGTAATATGCAAAAAAAATTAAGGATATGTCATGGATACAAGTATTGATATAGATCAAAAAAATGTNGTTGATCTTAAATCAAAGTCTAAGGTTAAACCTAATTTCAATTGGGAAGATCCTCTCTTATTAGATTCTTTGATTTCTGAAGAAGAAGCTCTAATTAAATCAACTGCTCACGAATATGCTCAAGCCAAACTTTTACCAAGAGTAGAGGAAGCATTTTTAGAAGAAAAAACTGATAAAAAAATCTTTAAGGAAATGGGAGAACTTGGTTTGTTGGGAATTACTATTCCAGAAAAGTATGGTTGTGCTGGTGCTTCATACGTATCCTATGGATTAGTAGCTAAAGAGGTAGAAAGAGTTGACTCAGGTTATAGATCAATGATGTCTGTTCAATCTTCTTTAGTGATGCATCCAATTTACTCTTACGGTAGCGAAGAACAAAGACAAAAGTATTTACCAGGTTTGGCTTCAGGTGATCTTATTGGTTGTTTTGGATTGACTGAACCTGATGCTGGATCAGATCCCAGCTCTATGAAAACTACAGCAATAAAAGTTAAAGGTGGATACTCTTTATCTGGTTCAAAAATGTGGATTTCTAATTCTCCAATAGCTGATGTTTTTGTTGTTTGGGCTAAGTCTAAAGAACATGGTGACGCCATTAAAGGATTTATACTTGAAAAAGGAATGAATGGTTTAAGTGCACCAAAAATAAAAGGAAAATTATCATTAAGAGCGTCTATAACTGGTGAAATTGTTATGGACAATGTTTTTGTTCCAGATGAAAATCTANTGCCAAATATNACTGGTCTAAAAGGNCCATTTGGCTGTTTGAATAGAGCTAGATATGGCATAGCTTGGGGAGTGATGGGGGCTGCTGAAGACTGTTGGCACAGAGCTCGCCAGTATACATTAGATAGAAAACAATTTGGTAAACCATTGGCAGCCACACAGTTAATTCAAAAAAAACTAGCTGATATGCAGACTGAAATCACATTAGGTTTAAGTGCTGCACTTCAAGTTGGAAGATTATTTGATCAAGGCAATTTAGCACCGGAAGCCATTTCACTCATTAAAAGAAATAANTGTGGAAAAGCTCTNGAAATTGCTAGACTTTCAAGAGATATGCATGGTGGGAACGGTATTCATGCTGAATATCAGGTTATGCGACATTTGATGAATTTGGAGACTGTTAATACCTATGAAGGTACTCATGATGTTCACGCATTAATCCTTGGTCGAGCGCAAACCGGTATCCAAGCTTTTTTTTAAACATAAATTTTATGTTTGTTAAAAAGAAAATAATCTTTAATGACAGTAACCGGAATTGTTTTTAGCACTTGAAATTTCGTATCTTCGAATTTTATTTCCATGTTTATTTTGACATAAGAAACTACCTCTTTATCAAAATAACTAATTATTTTTGCTTTTGATCTAGTTTTTAAGCAGATTAATGGACTATTAATTTTATTATCGTTACTCATAAAGTTTTACTTCTATTGTTAAAAAAAATTCGTAACATAATAGATGAGTGTTATATTAATTATCATTCACGAAATGAGATTAAATTATAATTTAGTAAAGTTTTATGTCTGAAGTTAAAAGAAGATTAGCAACTATATTAGCAACTGACTGTGTTGATTTCAGTAAGCATATGGAATCCCAAGAAGAAAAAACACTAAGCAGTTTAAAAGAATGTAGAGATATCATTGATCCAATTATAAAGAAATTTTCTGGGAGAATTTTTCATACAGCTGGCGACTCAATAATAGCTGAATTTGATAGTCCCGTGGGAGCAACAAAAGCGGCTGTCGAATTTCAGAAATCCATAAAAGGTAGAAATTTGATAGAGGATATAAACCCCAAATTATCGTGGAGAGTAGGAGTTCATTTAGACGATATCATAATTGAAGGTGATAACATTTATGGAAATGGTGTAAATATAGCTGCTCGTCTTGAAAGTCAATCACCAGTTGGAGAAATTTTAATTTCAGATGTAGTAAGGCAGCAAATTTATAATAAAATTGAAGAGACTATTCATCCTCTAGGTAAAATTGAGTTGAA
>FUFK010062772.1_pt1 | contig 14306 bp, 18 predicted proteins | sample 1021851 | NCBI WGS metagenome assembly FUFK01 (sample SAMEA51879418, study PRJEB19060) | metagenome | reverse complement strand
GGCAACTGGCGCATACGGGCAGCGTTTTCAGCGTCACTAAGACCTGTTTGCGGTAGCAACTCACGCATCCGCTGTTGTGTATAAACAGCGCCCCGATCTGAAATAGCGCGAACCATTGGTGTTAAAATGGCCTCATTGAGCAAATTTAATTGTGCTTTTGCTTCCTGCGTCTCAGGGAAGGCAGACCCACCAAATAAACCAAAAATAAAGTTCGAGGCGTTTGCCCCCATTCCAGTGAAGTCGCCTGTTGATGCTGCACGAAGATCGGGCGCGTCTAGCTCAGGAACGGTTATGTCAGCAACAGGTTGCTCCGAAGAAAACAACCCTGGGAATTTTGCTTTGTCGTAGGCCAACTGACCCTCTGGGCTAAGTGGCAAAACCTCGTCTGGCTTCAAAAGGTTCGAAATTAAAGCATCTCCCACCTCTCTGCTAATCAAATTGTTCGCAACATCCTGATTAATCTCAGCAATCTGCGTCTGCGGAGAAATTTTTTCTGGTTTTGTTAATTGATCTAAGCGTGCTTCTCGCAACCTTGCTAAAAGTGCCGCCGCGTCTGCCTCTCGTTGATCTGCTATTTCATTGCGCGCTCTATTATACAACGTTTCATCATCGTATCTTGTGTCTAAGATTGTATCCCGCCCACGCGAATATGCTGTTTCATCATCGTATCTTTTGTCTAAAATAGAATCACGCTCACGCGAATATGCTGTTTCATCCGCTTTTAGCTGATCTGCCAAAATGTCGCGTGATTTTAAGTAGTCAAATCTTTCTAATCTAAAATCCTGTAGCGCCTTTGCAGCATCCCTACGTTGCTTTGCAGCAAGAGCTTCATCAAAAGCCTGCGTGCCCGATAACAACCCAGTGCTAATTGCCTCGCCAAGTGATACCGGCCTGTCAGTCCTTGGTGCGCCCGCTGCCAAAAGCCCCGCAGATGCACCCAAGATGCCGCGTGCCGCAGGATCACTCAAAAGTCCTGCAAGCCTCTCACCGCCACCAAAACCCATGTCAGTCTCCTACATCAAGCCAAGTAGCCCGCCGCCTATAGCGCCAAGCATGGGGTTGCCAAAATATGAACCAAGCTGCGCCCCGCCAAGCGCACCGCCCAAGCCACTAGCTAGCGGATTGCGGAACACCGGCTGTATGCTTGTGCTGCCAACCGTGCCACCACCAACTAGGCCAAGAAAATTGCGTAGCTTTTCAGCATCGACGTTTTGCTCAAAATTGTATCTTGCAACTTGGTCAGCAAGCTCACTCTCTGCCATGCTTTCACGCGCACTGCCTACCCGCGCAAGCTGTTGCAGATCAAGGTTCTGCACTTGCGGCGCTTGGGATATCGCAGCCTGTTGCGCTCTCAAAGCAGCCGGGGCAAGCCCTGCCGCTAATGCTTCTTGATTTGCACCAGAGCCATATCTGCCAGCCTTCGCAAATTGGCTGGTGACTGTGTCAACGACAGGCTTGAAAGCCGCAGACATCAAGGGGTTTGTGCCCATGAGGTTTTGCTGAACAACTCCCTGCGTCTGGGCGGTCAAACTGTTTGGATCTAGCGCACGATCACGCACACCCGTCAGCGCCAACTCGCTCTCTGGTGAAAAGCCCACGACGGTGCTGCCTGGGAAATAACTAGGCATGTCAGAGCGATACTGATTCAGAGCTTCGGATAAGCCAAACTCTAAGAACGGCTTTGCGTAATCGGGCGGGTTCACCTGCGTATTTACAGACTGTGCGCCGCCACCGCCACCACCTTTACCCATAATNTTTNACTCCTACNGTTGCCACGTCNTCNTANCCNNNCANNGCTNTGANCCACCCGCGTCTGCCGACAATCTCCGACGCTACGCAGCCCCAAGTTTTTGACCACTCAATNGCGTCTTTCTCGATGTCTTTNAGNGTGTTCAAATCCCCGCCTGCCAGCCAAAAACGCAAGGTGCGCCGACGTGGATATTCGATTATTTCTGTGACTAGGCCCGCGTCCTCTGCGTGCCAAAATTGTGCGTCACCTTTGCGAACAACCTCTGCCACGTCGTCCAGCGTGTGCGAGTGACCGCTGTAAGCCAATGCTGCGTTGATAAATGGGGCGCAATGCTTCCACTTATCCCAAAATTGCATATCCAAAAGTTCTGTCGGCCTGTGAATTGTTCGCGTGTGTGACAGTGAATGATTGCTTTGCTCTGGCGCTAATGAAGGCTGTGCCATTTCCCATCTCCGCTGCCGCGTTGGCCGTCGTCGCCATCAACAAAATGATGCTGTCAGCACCCGCACGAAAATCTGTCACGACGGTTGTTGTCGCGCTTGTTGTGCAAGTAAAACTGCCGGTTGAATTGAGTTTGCCGTCGAGTATCCCGTTGACGACTTGGCTGATTTCCCTTGGGTTATCTGCCTCTGTCGGCAGGCGGCGAAAGTTAGCGTCGGCCAAGAGCCGCACCCTCTACATCAACGCCTTGCGCAAAGTCCCAAGTGCCGCTGATGTTCATACGAAAGCGATGAAACCGTCCTTGGTCACGGTGCAAACAATAGCCGTCTGCAAGCAATGAGGACGCACTGCCGAAGCTCACCACCTCGTCCTGCCGGTCGCGCGTGCCAACTTGAATTGTCACACTGCCATCCTTGAAATACGGCACCGTCTTTGTGACCACCGAATGACGGCCTTTGTTTACAGCAACCTCTGGCGTTTCAATTGTGCCAGCTAGCGCAGTGCCGGAGAACGCTTTGATTTTATTGTCGGCTGAACCGCCAAAGAAAAACGTGCCGCCCTTGTATGTCGTCGAGTCGAGTGTGCCTGTAAGTGCATCAAGGTTTGCCGCCTGTGTATCCAATGCTTCCATAGTCACAGAGGTTGTTTGTATTGGCGCAAGCAACTCTGTCGTCAACTCAAGCAATGACCACCGACCGATTGCGTAGTTGTAGACTATGACCTTGTCAGGCGTGTCGCCCACGTTGTCATTGCTTACATAGCTCCACGCGACGATCTGATTGATTGGGTCAACAGCGCACGAGCATTTGTCGATCTTTGCAGAGTTAAAATCCTTGTTAAAAAAGTCGTCTACCTTTTCTGCACCAATACTTTTTGACCCGCGCCCATCGAACATAAAGAATCCGTCGCGGCTAAGATAGAACACGTTGTTACCAACACTTGCGATGCTGTTTGGATACGGACATCCGCGTGATGTTTCGACCATATCAATCTGATAGATCAGCGGTGATCCAACATAATACGCAACCGCAATGCCGCGCTCCATTAGGATTGTCGCCTGTTGCCCACCGACCAAGCCGGTGATTGCACCAGAGTCGCCGCCGAAGATGTCTTGAAAGTCAGCTTGGTTAGTGCCGACAGTCCACGATGTTTCATCATTGATTGCTGACCAGCGAACACGGAATGGCTTGCGGCCAGAGCCTTCATCTATGTTTGCAGTCCACACCTGATCGCGCACAACAGCAATAAAATCAGCCTTTGGCGGTGTGCCTGACAGGTTGGAGAACGTGCTGTCGCTGCCCAGAGTCCACTTTTGTAGCTCCTCACCAATACCGCCTGCGGCAATGACCGTGCTTCCAAACTGCACAAACCGCCACCGCTCGTCGCCTGTGCTTGTGCCGCTAGATGCCAGATCATATGCAGGCGAACCTGATTTTGAAACGTCGTCCAAATCTTTGTCAGAATCGCTGTAGCGATAAAGTTTTGCGTTATCACCAGCGAACAAAAACGAGTTGCCTGCGGTGTCTTTTGCACTGAAAATGCCACGCAGCCTGCCGCTGGCAGCGTTGCTGAAATCAACAAAGTTTTTAACGCTTCGATAGCCTTTCGCAGCCGGAATCACATTCGTGGCAATGGTCACGCCAGGATTATTAAGAGGCGGCTGATCTGGTAGCCATTCGCCGAATGGAATCATTGTTTACTCCACGTTTCATCACCCGGTGAAACAGGCGTCCATGTTTCGCTGCCTTGCGATATAATTGACCAAGTCTCGGAACCCTCTGGAACAATCGTCCAAGCATCACCAAGCACGTTGGCAACGGCACTTTGGCTGATTGAGATACTTGCTGAACCGCTGGTCAGAAAAACAGCTTTGGCGGTAGCAGAAGAGGTGACCACTATATTGGCCACGGCGCTGGCAAATTGAACAACGCTGACACTATCTGCCGCAAACGGCTCCTCGCCAAATGCAAAGGTTGAGATCATGGCTTAGTCGGCCATGTAACAGACGCGGGAAACCCAGATTGTGCCGGGACATCACGCAGCGCCTGACGATAGGTGGCCATCTCGCTCGACAACGTGTTATCCGACAGCGCTAGATAGTCTGTCTCAAACAGCAGCTTGTCGCGCTCCTGCCGCACGTTGCGCTGTTGAATTGACAGTTCATAGTTTTTGACTTGCCATTGTTGCGTCCAAGCACCATTGACGAGCGTTGGCGTGGCTTCCTCAACATACTGCAATGCCGCATCGTGATCAGGTTGTGAAGATGAAGCCACCGAGTACATCCCATGCGCTTGAAGCATTGCATCAGTCATCGTTGCCGGAAAGCTAGTGTTAGGATTGTCAGTCTTTAAATCAGCAATCGTGTAGGGATAGGTTGCCACCGAACCGTCCGTGATTTTTGCGTACATCTCAAACTCCTAAGTAACGAACAGGTCGAGGGCTGGTCTTTTCAGGGTGGCTGTTAGATTTGTTGATTCGTCAACGGTGTAAGTGCCGGGCTGATCACTCCATTTGTAATAAGTGTTGCCGCTCGTTATCACAGTGTTTTGACCAAGGGCACTATAGCCTGTGGGGCATTGGCCCCAAGCGAACACGAAACCGATGCCGTCGTTGCCATTCCAAGTAAAGCTGGTGTCCAACGTCATCTCGTACAAACCAGTGCCGGGCGTGTAAGCGTTGTAATTATGCTGATTTTTGACTGTGGTTCTGTTAGCGCCGGTCGATGCGCCAGACGGATTGCTCGTATTTGTTGCAGACGAAATATGGCTCATCCTGATTGCGTAATTGGGCAAAGGCATACGATTGGAAAGTGGAACTTGAGTCACATTCCAGCGCAATTTTGTGATCACGTCATTTGCACTTAAACCAAGCGTTGAAAGCTCGCTGCTTGTATAAACAAAAGCAATGAGTTCACGGCGATACCACGTATTTACAAGACCGGGACCGCGTGTGCCGTTAGTCGCGGTTGCAGTCGATGTGTAACCGTAGTACTGGCCTGTTCCGCCTCCACCACCGCCAGCGCTTTGTCCTGCTAGTAGTATCTTGCGGCTTAACATTAGCTTGCGACCGCTCCGTACAGACTGCCGTTAGCGTGCCACAGCACGATTGTAGTGTATCCAGTTGTCGCAAGCGTTGGCGCAGAGCCCGAAGCCCAAGTCATCACCGGCCAAGTAACCGTGTAGCCCGAGCCGTCGTCAAGCATCAAGGTAATGCTCTCGCCGTCCACAAAATTCTCTGATAACGTGGTATTGGCCGCAAGCGTCTTATACTGGATTGTCCCGTTGGACGGACTCATAAGAGTTCCGGTCAGGTTGTAAACCTCTTCGACCAGCGCACCACCGAGTGTCAGGTCGCCGGTTAGTGTGCCGCCCGACAAAGGTAAGAACGATCCACCGCCACCGCCGCCACTGGACGCAAATGTGATAGTGTCAGTGGACGCATCAGTCGTGATGGTCATGTTGGACCCAGCAACATAGGTCAGCGTGTCTGTTGAACTGTCTGCCACCACATCGCTCTGGCCTGAAACAGCAATAGTCTTGAAGCTGTCACTCGCACTACCACCGCCGCCACCAGAGCCATTAGAAGCCGCTGTGATGCGTCCTTGAGCATCGACGGTAATGTCAGCTGCGGTGTAGGAGCCAGCGGACACAGTAGTGTCAGCCAGCTTCGCAGCGGTCACTGCATCATCGGCAATCATCCCGGTCGCAATCGAGCCACTGTCGCCTGTGCCTATCAACGTGCCTGTAGTGGACGGAACGGTAAGGGTGACATTACCGCTAAAGGCTGAATGTAGCGGCGATTTCAAACTTGCGTAATGGGCGTTCGAGCTTTCGCAGAACAGCCGCACTTCTGATGGTGAGCCGCCGTTCTTTACATTAAGGATGCCTGTCTCAACGTCTAAACCTTCGGACGTTGTCTGGGCAGTCAGTGTTGCGTTGCCGTAGTAAAGCTTGACCCCGCCGCTGCTGCCATCCTGAATGTTGATTTTTGCAAAGCCAGAGTTATAGAAAATGGTGTTGTTGTTGCTGCTTATATACAGGTCGCCGGTTCCATTGTGGTTAACCTGCGAGTTCCCGTTGTGGTACAGGCTAAGGTCTTGGCTGTCGCCAAGCTGCAATCTGTTCACTGTAGCGCCGGAACTGTCGCCGAATTGTATTAACTGACTGTTCGCATCAAGCGTGCCGCCCAGTTGAGGAGTGGTGTCTTCGACAACATTTGCAAGACCGCTTGAGCCAGTAGCTGAAATCGTGCCATCGACCGCTATTGTGATGTTGGTCCCTGCCGTTAGGGCAGCAACGACGTTTGTGGTGTCAGTGACATCAGCACTGGTTTCAATGCCATTCAGCTTTGTGTGGTCAGCATCTGTAAAGACATTGCTGTCCGTGGCGCTTTCAACCAGCGCCCTGATCTCTGCGGCTGTCTGGTCTGCCGTTGCACCACTTTCAACGCCGTCGAGTTTAGTGCCATCAGTCTGCAAGTCCCGCCCATCAATTGTGCCGGGGATCGTGATGTTTCCAGAGGCATCAAGAAACACCGCCTTCTCTGCTGGCTGGGTGCAGAAGATGGTGCGCGTGCCGGATGTCCAATTGACGGCGGCATCAGAGTTGCTGGACTGCAAGATCGTAGTACGAGCCAGCGTCGTGCCAGACGCCGTGTAGGTGCCAACACCCACTTCAAAGTCGGTGCCATCCGTGCAACAGTAATAAGTGGTGTTGCCGTCACCGATTTCAGAAAACGCCTCGAAACCACTTACAGCACCTCCAAGCGTATATGTTCCGGTGCCTGTTGTGCTGGTCGTTTCTTTGATGCGGTCTTTTAATACAAGTGCCATCTTGCGCCTCAGTCAGCCGTAATGTCTAAGTCACCTGCGTTGATCTTCAAAATGTCGCCGGATTGAATTGTTTTGGCTGATGCTAGAGCGCCATGTATCAAAAGGTTGCCCGCGCTGCTTGCGTCAAAAATCCCNTAAAAACCCACNCTNCCCCANTTNCCNGTNGCCGCTGCAAACTCAATTGCGCCTGCATTGTCGGTCGCACCGGCAGAGGCCGCATCAAAGGTGACGGCCACACGCGAGTAATTGTTGCCAGTGAGTTCTGTCCCGCTGTTATCATCACCGAAAGAGCCGGTTGATAATCCTACGTAGACAGCCGATGGTGCAGTAAATGATGTAGTGCCAAGCACATGATCCAAGAGCTTGTTTTCTGCATAGTCACTTAGCGCGCTCATTTTTAAGCTCCAGCAGAGTTTTGCCGTTGGTAAATGCTAGTCATTTGCAAGGTGCCAGTGCCGTACTGCGCCCNCTCTTCATCNCGCTTGATCTCTTCGATGGCGCGAGTGAATTTGGTGTCATAGATTTGCGCACGCTGTTCATCCATCAGGTACGTGTACGCCTCTGTNAGCGCACCGCTAAGATAGGCGTCGGGGTGGCGTGTGAGGATTGTGTTGACAAGGTTGCTGTCGCTCAATGCAGATAAAGAACCCACATAGATGATCTGTGCGTTGTATGAGGTATCTGGCACGGGGCGGAACTGTATCTCACCACCTACAATCGTATAGGCGCGCGGCTTGCCAGTAGTGCCGCCAAACTCACTTTCCAGAGCGACAGGCGACTTGTACTCAAGCACCGTGTTAGGGCTAGTGAGAAGCTTGACGTGCCGCACCTCGCGTAAATCTGTTGGNAGAGCAACAAACTCGTCATTTGCCGNGAGGGTTGCGTTNGCACGTTTTTCCTGTGACCGGCTTTCAAGCTCACGAGACAGACGACCTTCAGCCAAGCTGATGAACTCCGGTATCCTGTCAGTAAGATCTGACCTGGCTAGAAAGTTAGCCACTGCGGTCTTTAGCTCTGTGTAGTTNGTGATGCTCATATGTTGCCACCACCCGATCTGAAGTAACGATTGTCGTAGTCATTGAGCCATTTGCGCCACGCCTTCGGGTTGTCGCGTGGATCACCAAACTTTTCTCTAAGCTGTAAATAAATGATGTTTGGAATGTCAGCGACCTTCTGCCAGTGCGCCTGTGTATTGCCCTGCAAAGATCCCTTCTGATAGGCGTTTTGCTGTTGCTTGTTACTTTCCAGCACATGCTTGAAATGCTGCTTTTGCTCTATCGTCCAGCCGCCCTCTGGATTGTCNTGCATCCAGANNTCTTTGCCAGCNTCACGGTCATACTTGAGAAGACGTTTTGNCATNTTNNCCCCAATAAAAAAGGGCGACCGAAGCCGCCCTCTTTCTCGTTGTGTGGTTAGGTGTTAGCTGCCGTTCAATCCAAAAACGACTGCGTGGGATTTAGGTGCCTTCACCTTCAATGCCCATTCTATGATGATCTGCGTTTTGTCTGCGTCACCACTAGAACCAATCTCGTTCTCCGAGAAGTTGCGTCCTGTGAGTGTGGAGAGGCACACAAAGTTAGGATCAATCAAGAAGATCTTGTCGTTTGAGATAAAACGTGATGGCGTGATATCCAAAGTACCGAAGTCGTTTAGATATACTGCCGTCGAACCAACAAATGTTGGCGCTTTACCTTCAGTCATGTTGACTTGGTTAGTGACAAGATTGGTGCCGCTCTGCGTTAGATCAGAGATGTTGGCACGGTTAGTGGCATCACACACTAGAAGTGAAGGGTTGCCACCATCTGACCATGCTTGCTGCATTGCTGTATCAATGCGTGCAAGTGTCAGTGCGTGCGCTGTGCCTGTCACATCAGCNGTATCNGTACCATCNCCAGTTGCAAAGCCCATGTCAGACGGCTTATCACCGTTTGTCATCCACGTCAGAAGTGATGCAGACTTGCGTGGCTCTGATGCAGAACGTGCGACGTTGGTNTCACCAATCATCTTTTCTACNTCACGCCTTAGCTCAAGTCCCTTCAGNACGCGTTGGTANGCTACTTCACGATCACGCCCAGCTTTGTCAACNGCATCCAGNGTTTTGGATACGATGAAGCCCTTCTGTGATATTTGATGGTAGTTACCCATGCGGACAGTAGCTGTTACGCCAGTGTCCGACATGTCAGCACCTTCGTTGACATGGTTGTCAGTTGCAGCNCTTGCGAGTTCCTGCACCTGCCATTCAGTAAAGATGCCTGTAGAAGTTTCCTTCTCTACAGAAGAAAAAATGGGTGTTTCATCAGAGTCCACTTTGTAGATGATGTCTGCAAGGGTCTCTCTTTCACCCACAGCNNTTAGCNGTGGTNGCGGTTGCCATNATGGCCTCCNTTTAGTTGCCAGATTGAATGAGATAATCGACTGCGTTCTTAAAGCTTGGTGCTTGGTCNAACGCTGCACGACGCTTGCGCCGCGCACTTGCTTGGACTTCTTTCTTCGTGCGGGGAGTGCCAGCCTTTGGTGTTTTCGGTGCTGCACGTACCTTCTTCTTTGCAGTCTTTGCTTGATCGCTGATCTTGCTCAACTGCCATGAATCGTACAGCGCCTTGATGGCACGATGGTCTGACGCCTGATTGATTTCCTCTTGAGTATAACCATACTCTTTCACAGCAAAATCAATAAGTTCAGCACGTTCTGTCTGGCGAACACCTTCGTCTCGCCATTGAGGTATTTTGTCNAGCATCAGTTCCGATTGCTGGCCCAGATGTGTCTTCCACAACTCGACTTGCTCGGCTTGCTGTTGCTCGACNAATACGCTCATTCTCTGCGCTGATCTGTTTCTTGCGTTCTTCCAAACGCTGGTAGTCAGTCCATTTTCTAGCGTATTCATCCGCCGGAAGTTGTTTCTCGCAGTTCATCCCAATCTGGTTCAGCGTTTGCTTGCTCCAGGTACTGGTGAATCTGCCGCAGTCCTTGCTGATATGCGTCACGCTCTTGCCGCTGTCTGCGCCCGCTTCTGCCTCTAAGGCTTTGCGCTCTTCAGCGTTCTTTTGCATACCTTTTGTAAAAGCCGACTGACGTTGATATCCTTTGGCAGCTTCTTCCAGCGTCACCTCAAATGTCTCTCCATCTACAGTGACGGAGACCATTTCCGGTTGCTGTTGGTCCTCACCTTCGGCGTCTTCCTCGTCTTCGACATCACCTTCCTCGGCGTCGTCTTCCTCAAACTCAGCTTCAGCTTCTGCCTCTACCTCGTCCTCGGTTGTCTTTTCCTCGGTAGGCTCTGGAGCATCATCTTCGATCAACTCCTCTGGGGCTTCCTCACTAACCGTTTCCGCTTCAGGCGGGGGTGTCATAAGTAGTCCCTGCGCTTCCGCGAACGAAAGCTGCGTGCTGGTTCCTTGCGGATTGTCAGCCATAATTTCTAACCTCTTTGCTGGTTGTCCAGATTAACTTGTGCAATCTTCCCGCTCTCAATCACGGTCTTGAAATGACCGCGCAGTGCGTTCAGTGCTTGCAACAGATGAAAGATCCGCTCACGGTTCTCTGTGTCCGCGACGGCTGTGTTCTTCCACGCATCTATGAAATCGGCCTCAAGCTTCTCAAAAGCCTCGACCACTAACGGCTCACGCAAAAACGCTTCGGCCTTTGCTGCCCGATCTATGTCGTCCCGCCAGTTTGCACCCGCCATCAGAGAAGCGTGAAACCCGTCAGGTCAGGTGGGCGCTGGAAAAAGGACGGACGCACCGCAAAGCCTTGCGTAAATCGACGGTTTGCAGCATCAAAATCAAAGCCGCTCGGAAGGTTTGCAGGCGCATCGTCCAGCGACGTGCGACGGTAGAACATGTCGCCTGGATCTGATGGAGCGGAGGAATTTCCATCATTGCTTGTGCCTGCATTGCTTCTGCCCTTGAGCCGACACGCCTGCAAATCTTCGTCAAACACATAACCATCTGGACACTGGCTGCGGCCCGTCAGCGGGTTTATGACAGGCGGAACAGTTTCCTCATCTCGTTCTTCTGCTACCGCGTTGGGGTTGTCCAAACCAGTGTAAGTGGACATAGGCACAGTGCCGACAAAGGGCAGATCGACAAACCTAGTATTTGTCACGCCTCTGATTTGAGACCCCTGCGGCATGTCAGGATTAAAGTTTGGCACCCCACGATTACCAATGCCACGCGCTATGAAATCGCCTAGCAAGCCACGATTGTCGAGGTTGCGCACTTCAGAGCGAAACTGGTTCATTGCCGCATCGCCCTGTGCGGCGAGGTTCTCGTAAAAGTCGCGCTCTGCATTTGTCTGGAAACGCGGTGGCGGAGGTATAGGTACAGGCGCGCTGTTCAGCGGCACCATGCCGCCACGCGGCTCATCATATGGGTCGCCAAGTGGCGGTGGCAGATTAGGCGCGCCGACAAAGAAGTTGGCCGGGACATCTGGGCTTGCGGCAGACGGGCCATAGCCGGTCGTCATTGGGTTAAAGTTGTTAGCCTGATAATCATAACGGTCGCGCTGCGCGCGGGCTTCCATGTCCATGTCGTCGATCAACTGGTTCATAGCCAGTTCTTCACGCGCGCTGACGTTGCCGCCCTGTGCTGGCGCACCACGACCCATAGTCACAATATCTTCTGCCGCACTGCCACCAGCGTCATTATCAGAAGCACCACTGCCAAAGCAGAACAGGCGCGACTGTATGCGCCGCTCCATGTCAAATCGGTCAAGAAACTTTTGCTCTAACATGCCCTGCCCTACCTCGTTCTCGCCGGTAGTAATGCCCGCGAACACCCTTGCCTAACTCGTCACCAAACTTGGCGCGTAGCTGTAACGCCATCCACGGCGTGTCACCGTATGGCGCTATGAAATCTGCAAAGAAGATGTTCTCACCCGATTTCCACTCGCTCGGAGCTACCGCACGCTCACCGCGCAACAACTCAACCAGAATGTCATCACCAACAAATGCCCATGTGGCAAACCCCACCATGCGGCCATCTCTCTGAAACGCCAGTGACTGCTTCAAACTCATAGGCTTGATAAACTGACGCTTGAGACGCGCCATCGTCCAATCTTCGTAGGTGTTAGACGTGGCTAAGAATTGNCAAAGATCGCCAAACGAAATCATGCGCGCGGTAAATTCGTGCTAATGGATGAACCGGCGGCTGCGGCCCGCAATCTAAGCTCTGCCTCTGCGGCCAACTCTTGGCGACGTAGCTCTAGCTCTGCGGCCATCTTCTCACGCTTCAGAGCGATTTCTTGCTCTGCCTCAAAACGCTTCAGTTCAAACTCTTGCTGAATACGCATCATCTCTGGATCGTTGGACTGTTGCTGTGCTTGCTGCGCCTGTGCAGCTTGTGCCTGACTGACAGTTTGCGGCGTGCCAAAGAACCGCGCTGTGTCCTTGAACCCGCCAATCTCAACGATTTCCTGCAACATGGCAGCGTATTGCGACAGGCTGCACAACGGATTGTCCGGCCCTAGCTGGCTGATGATCGTCTTGCCCTCGGCCATCATCGCTTGGATGAACGCAATCTTCTGTTCATCGTCTGCCGTGCCAAGCCCGACATTGACGATCACGTCAAACTCGCTGTCAAACTCACGCGGGTCCACAGGAACATAAGTGTTCCGCAGACGCACAATCCGCTCTTGCTGTTGAAAGTCAGCGACAAGCTTCAAAATGCCACGAAAGAGATCCTTAACGCCTGTCTCGGCGAAGCTTCTCGCATAAGCCTCAAGCTTGGCCTGTGCCCCACGCACCGTAGCTGCCACAGCACTTGCGGTGGTCGATTGCAGCGCGTTTGCATCCAAGCCCTGTGAGGCTTTGGACATACCCGTGCGGGTTTCCTTCACCTCGTCCAGATAGCGCATCAACGGCTGAACCTCGCCGCCTACACCTTGGCCTGACAAGGTTTGCACCGCACCCGGCTGACGTACCCGCACAATGCCGCCCGCCGTGCTGTCGAGCAAATCATCAAAGTTCACCATGCCTTCAACAGCGATGGTGCGCGGATTGACCGTCAGATAAGTCGAATCCAGATATTGCCGCATCAGCGTGGACTTGATGACTTGCAAATCCTCGGTCAGATCAAAAATCGACCGGCCAACAAGCCTGTGTGGCATCATAATCGGCGAGATGACAGCAAACGGGATGTTGTCAGTCACCTCATTCTCAAGGATGTAACTGCCGCTATCGCCTATCGACAGGATGCGACGACGCTCTGCCACCCCATCTTCATCAAAATCCACCAGCATAACCGTGTCATACACGGCCACCTCTCGCTGTGAGGGATCTGATGGTGCTGTTTCCGTGCCACTCTCAATGTCGCCAAAGCGCACCTGACGCTCTTGCTCCACCTCAAGCTGCGGATATCCCGCATATGTCTCGATTTCATCCTGATCGTAACCCATCGACACAAGGTCACTGACCGTCATCATCGTGCGATGGCAAACAAACCGCGCATCTTCCAAGGATTTGGCGCGCCGGTTGAACATAAACTCTTCCGGCGGCACATTCTCAATCCTGATGCGCCCGCTTGTTTTCTTGATCCTCAGTTTGAGGTTGTAGCTCTCGACTACCTCAACATCCTCGCCATCCTCACCGATGATGGTCGTCATGTTCTCGCGCTGACTCACCAATTCAACGTCAGGGTTTGCCAGTAAGAGCGCGATTTCACCTTCGGTCAGGTTTTCATATGTCTGCTTCTTCAACCGTGGTGGTGTCGTCATAGTAAAACTTGACCGCACCCAAGCCAAACATCAGTGCATCACGGAACCAATGGCTAAAGATGCGGAAGCCGGGGTTGTCATGGTTGATGATGTAATTAACGTAATCACTCGCCTGTTCTGCACGCGGCTCGTCTTCGGCAGTACGCGCAGCAAAGCGCACATACTTGTCACTTGCCGTGAAGATCCGCATGAGCGACGGCATGATCTGCTCAACGGTGTCAGCAAACTCTTGGCTGATAACCTGACTTTTGCCCTCAACCTCGTTGCCAAGTGGCTCGGCAAGGTAGTAATCCAACGCCTTAATGCGCTTTGCCGAAAACTCTTGGTCGTAGTGGTTCAGCGCATCAGTAATCTCACCAGAGATGATGCTGCCTAGCTGTTCATCATCCATCATGTCTTCTTACCGCGCGTTTTCTTGTAAATGTCGTTGTCGGCCTTGCGCGCACCACCCTTCCCTGACATNAAAGAGTTTACGCGGCCCATTGCCCAAGCCGCCATCGGCACATTACGGCTACCACTGGACAGGTATGCACCTTGTCCGCGCCGATAGACCTGTGCCAACTGGCCGTAGGT
>FUFK010069077.1_pt1 | contig 14309 bp, 19 predicted proteins | sample 1021851 | NCBI WGS metagenome assembly FUFK01 (sample SAMEA51879418, study PRJEB19060) | metagenome | reverse complement strand
CCAACTTTTTCTGGTAGTTGATATCTAAATCTTACATTATCACAATCAACCCAACGTCCTTCTGCTCCGACAGTTGTGTTTTGTTTATCTATCCCAGGTAAAAATTTAACGCGTGTAAGAGGCATAATTCATCCTCCTATGCTGTGTTTGTCTTGAAAGCCCAGCCACGAGTTGCATCAACATACACTAAAGTTACAGCTTGGCCATTTGTGGATAAAGTTAGGTTGGCAGCAGAACTATTTATATTGTGACCATTTCTATTTATGATTAAACCATTAGATGCAAAAGTTCCTCTAGCATCTACTATCACTATCTCATCACCAGTAGCTGCCGAGCTAGGGAGTGTAATCGTAATTCCGGCAGTTGTCGTATTTGTTAAAAGTTGATCACCAGCTACTGCTATATAAGTTGTTACCGACGCTGAGTCTACAGTTCCAAAACCTTTAGATAATAATCCTTGTATCATATTTGTACCGTCGGACACGACTGCAACAGTTGCACCTATTGGTATAGGAACGCTTGTCCCACTAGCTGTTTGCACAGATAAAGAGAAAAGTGTGGAACCACTTCCTCTAGTTGTAGAGTCTTTTACAATAATAGACCTCTCTGCACCACTAGGCATAATTAAAGTTCTATTACCAGTTAAAGTTCCAGTTAATTGATAGAAAGCATTTTTACCATCTGAGGTAGCACCATTGGTTAAAGTAAGTGTAACGTCTCCAGAAGCCATGGATTGATTTAAATATCCTGTAGCTGATTGTTCTAATATTTGTAAATTTGTATTTGTTATTGTTCCCCATAGACCAGCTTTTTCACCAGTTGCTATAAGTTCTAATTTTGTATCTGTAGAAAAACTTGATGCCATATTAATAAGGTTCTATCGGTGTCCAGACCATAGTTGCGCCTGGAACAACTGCACTCCATGTTATCGCCGTAGCGTCCTTTGTAGCTAGTGTTAAACCATTACCAGTAACGTCTACATTTGCTGCTGCCGACACTGTAACAGTACCTGTAGATATAGTCAATGCGTTTCCAGAGACCGACATATTGGCATCTGCCGTAACTGTAACTGTTCCGGTAGCCAAGGTTAATGGACTGCCTGTGACGCTTAAATTAGCCTCTCCAGATATGGATAATGTACCAAAACCAAGTGTTAATGGGTTTGCTGTAGCATCCTCTGTAATCGCATCAGCTGCAATACCAATACTACCTATCGTTATCGTTAACGATGTTTTAGTAGCTGTAATAGTTACGTTTCTATCCTCAGCTGCTGTTGCAAACGGAAACTCTGAAAATGCACTTAATCCTAACATAATTTATCCTTAAACAGGAGAGAGTGTGGTGTTATGGTGGTGACACTCTCTCCAGTATAAGGATATATCACTTTTTGAACCAAGCTGGAAGTCCTAAATGAGGCCTACGATCGTTTATATTTTGCTCTGCGTTTTTGGAGCTTTGGTCGTTATAGTGTAGAAATACTTGAGCACAGTTGTCGCCTTGAAACTCTTCTCTCCAATGTTCTAACTCCATGCCTCTATAAACTAACATATCACCAGGTTTTAAATTAACTGTTATACCTTTGTTTTGACTAGATACGGTTATTTTTTTACCGTCCGGTATACCTACATTTTTCTTTGGCTCTAAATGTATTGGCCAAGGATCACCACCTAGATTTAATGTTGTAGATATTTCACAACTAAATCTATCTTTGTGTCTGTGTAAAATATCACCAGGTTTATATATTCTTGCGTAAGAATATGTAGGGTATAATTTTAACCCTGTTTTTTTCTCCATAATAGGCAAGGTTCTCATTAACAAAGTTTCCATAGCTATGTCTGCATAATGCGAATAGGTGTTTGGAACTTGTGAATCCGCCCAAGTTCCCCATTCATCTGTAAATTGTGATATATACCTTTGATCAAACAAAGTTCTTGCAACTTGTCTTTTGAGTAAAAAATAGTTGTAGACAAATGTTGCTATCTCTTTTGGTACAGCTTCTTTAATGACACAATATTTATTTTTTTTGAAGCTCATCTTTTTGACTCCTTTCTTTTGATATTGCTGTTTCAACCACTTTTATATTCCAGTGTATAAATCTAAATGGCTCTAATCCTGCATCTACTGCAAACTGATGTGGAACATATCCTGGAAATATAATCATTGTTCCTGGTTGTGGTTTGTAGTGCACTTGATTACTAGCTAGTGTAATTTTAGATTGATCTTTCATAAATAGTTTTGTCATTTCTGCACCAGGTCTTGGATCGTGAAAGATAGGATAAGATGTTTTCTCACTACATTTTAAGAAATAAAATCCTGATACATGTTGATTCCAATGAACATGTGTATCATGATGACCACCACCTTTTTCACTAAACTCTTGCACCCAAAATTCTGTAAAGTGTAAGCTGTGGTTTCTTAAATCAAAACCTTGCCAATCTAGAAACTCATAAGATCTTTGACCTATAAATTGTACTAGATCCCCTATTTTAGGATCGTTTGAAAAACTTTCGCTATGTTTAGATAAACCAAACGTACCTATATCTTTTTTCCATTTAGGGTCATCTTTTAATTTATCTTTTAAAATTTTATCAGCCTTCTTAATATATTTATCCGTTACTTTAATTGCGTTTTTTAAAAACATAGGTGCCTCTGCAACCCATACTGGTGTTTGAAAATAAAATGCAGATTTAAAATCTACATGTCCTTCTGGTTTTTTTGGTGTACTACTTCCGCCTTGTTTCATATTATTTAAATGGATAACCTAGATTCCATATTACTAGACTATTCCTTTCTCCTTTTGTTACTGGTTTGACTCGGTGCCATACAAAAGATGGAAACACAACCAACGAGCCTTTTGGTAATATTTCTGTGCATGTTCTAATATTAGATTTTTTATCAGGATCTTCATTCCTAAAATCAAACTCTAATTCACCACCTTTATATTCTTTTGGATCTGTAAGTGTTACTGTTACAGATAACTTTCTTATTTTTCCTTTTGTTGGACCCTCTTCTACATAAGGTTTGTCCCAACTATCACAATGCCAATCATAGTACTGGCCTTTTTTATATATTGTAAATTGACAAGACTCAGAATAATCCCATTCAAAGTTCCAACCTGCATTTTTATTTGCCATATGAATATAGGGCTGAATTTCTTTGTATATCCATCTATCATTCATCCAAACAATATTTGAATCTCTTTTCTTTTGTAAATTTTTTATTTCGTCTTTTGTAAGAGGTTGTTTTTCTAAATCTCTGTCTCTACCAAAACCACCTGTGATGGCCATAAGCTCTCTTTGCTTTTCTGCTTTACCATATTGTACAATCATGTCACAAATTCTTGGTGGTATTGCAGACTGAAAGTACCAAAAGTAATTAGATATATTCATAGTTAATTGTTAAAATTATATTTAAACTGTTAGAAGTGTTGGGTGAAAAAGAATATCTATTAGTAGCAGGAAACATTATAAATTTATTATTTTCTATAGGTATATGCCAAGTTCTGTTTTTTCTTCTGTTATCGTCATATTCAATAATGCACTCCGAAGATCCTTTTTTGATATCAACACCATAGATTAAGGTATAATCCGGTGAGTTACGTAAATCAACTGGATCAACTTGATGTCTTGTCCAAGATTTTTCTTTAGGATGTATAACATTACCATGCATAGTTTTAGTCACTAAAGTTCTATTATATTCAACTCTCCAATGATCTCTTATATAATCTTGCATCCATTGTAATGGTTGTGAAAAAGGCACAACATAATCATCAAAAGCATAAGCTTTTGGATTATTATTAATTCTTTTTTGTTGTACGTAGGATTCTATAATATCGTTTCTTATTTTATCTAGGTCGATATCAAAACCTTTAGGCATCGCAACTTCGCCAGAATACAAATCAATTTCAGACAGCACCACCTTCTGCATAAATTATACTTCTATTTTATTCCAACTCCCGTTCGCTTCATCCCACTCATATCTATGAGTTTCTCTTTCTTCTTCAGATAATTCTGGGGCATCACCCACTGGTGATTGCCATCTTGCTTCTGCCACATTTAAAGTCCAACTAGCGTAAGGTTTTTTATGTATGAAAATATCATTGTCCTCATCATAAATCATACCTATGCCTGCATAATTACCTCTTAAAGGTGTTCCGCCATTTTTGTGTTGTCCGCCAAATGTATTGTAAGATGTTTTTTTCCAAAGAGGCCAACNATGTATTCTTTCCAAAAACTGTCTACCTACTTCTTCATCTTCAACACCACTAGCATTTTGACAATCTTTATCAGCTACAACATGAACTGATATAACTTTATTGTTTGCTCCTAGTTTTGCGTAATGTGCCATAATGTTCTCCTTATATATTATTTATTAAAATTTGTAAAACCATTAATTTTGGAATTTATACCTTATTATTACCACTCCTGAACCACCTGAAGCATTACCAGAACCTGCACTTGAACTCCAGTCTGAACCACCACCTGCTCCGCCACCAGTGTTTGCTGTGCCACTCGTTCCTGCTTGAAAAGTCCCACTGCTGCCACCCACTGAAGGTCCACCCCCACCGTCGCCTCCAACTCCACCGCCGCCACCGCCACCACCGGCTCTTGTAACGGCACTACCCGTTATTTCGCTTGAAACACCATCTCCACCTTGTCCACTACCATCTGTGTCTCCTGCTTCACCAGCACCACCTCCACCACTTGGCCCACCATCATTACCTTGAGGGGGACTTACTGGAGGTGTATTTCCAGTTGCGCCATTTCCACCTGATCCACCATTGGCTACAGCGGATGGTCTAGTTACACTACCACCTGTTCCTGAACCACCGCCTGTGGACGTAATTGTACTAAAAACTGAATTTGATCCTTTTTGAGATGAACTAGCAGTTGATGGATAATTGGCTGTTCCCCCTGCACCTCCAGCACCCACTGTAATAGGATAACTTCCCGGGCTAGCTGCTACAGGGACTCCTGTTGGGTTTCTTAAGGGTGAACCTGTGAAAGAATCATTTAATCCAAGACCTTCTCTGTAACCTCCTGCTCCTCCACCTTTTGAACTATAACCTTGTGTTGCTCCACCTCCTGCCACAACAGCATAAGAAACTGTGTTTGAACCTAAAGAATTTCCACCAGCAGACACTGAGAATGTGCCATCGCTATTAAAAGTATGTATTTTAAAATTACCTGACGTTGTTTCTGTTCCACCAGAAGCAGCAATGTATTGAGCCGTAGCTAAAGTTGGAGCTGTTTCNTTTGCACTTGTAGCAGTCACCCAACCTTGACTTGATCCTGAGTAAACTATTCTAACTCCTACTCTGTCTGTTTGTAATTCAGCATTACCACATTGACCTTTTATTTTTGATCCGTTACCAGCCAACGTAATTGCATTTGATGATGCGTTTCCCGTTGCATCAATTATAATAATCTCATTTCCCACACTTGGACTAGAAGGTAATGTAACCGTAACCTCTGAACCTGTATTTATAAAATATCCTCTTGAAGCTGAAGCGCTAAATGGAGAAGTTTTTAGTGAAGTACAATAAGATACTCTAGCACCTATATTTGTTAAAGTTGCAGCAGAGGCATCTAAAGTTGCTCCTGAAGGAATAGTAACAGTTTTACCTGATTCTCCTAAAGCTATACTAGATCCCGTTGCTGGAATTATTTTATCTACTTTTATTTCAGCCATTATTGAAACTTATATCTTATTACAACTATACCTGAACCACCTAATCCACCTGCTTTTGCACAAGGGGCTGGGCCACTTGATCCTGCTCCACCTCCACCGGTATTAGCTGTTCCATTATTTGCAGTTGTTCCTGCAGATTTTACCGCTCCGTTTGCACCTCCACCAGTTCCTCCTGTAGACGCTGATGTACCATTTCCACCACCACCTCCGCCAGCGTATGCTACTGGCGAACCTGTAATATTTGTTGTTGCTCCTGCTCCACCATTTCCATTCGTTGGTCCTGGACTACCGTTGGCTCCGGCAGCAGTCGCTCCACCTCCACCTCCACCATTAATGTCAAAAGCTGAACCCCCCGCACCTCCATTAGTGCCTTGTGCAGGACTTACTGGGGGTGTATTTCCTGTTCCACCAGGAGCATTTCCTGTTCCATACCCGTTTAAATCTGTTCCACCTCCACCACCTGATCCTCCTGGTCCACCAGGTTGTGTTGATCCTGACGGTGCTGGCATCCAACCTCCAACTCCAAAACCTCCTCCAGCAGAAGTTATTGTGCTAAAAACTGAATTTGCCCCATTATTTCCTTTTGCTTGTGGAGTAGGAATTGAACCTGCAGCTCCTCCTGCTCCAACTGTGATTGGAAAGGCCGAAGCTGTAACTGTTAAACCTGAATCTGCTGCTGCTAATGGACTAGCCGTATAAGTATCTACTGGACTGTTTCTGCCTTCTCTAAAACCACCTGCTCCGCCTCCACTTGTTGATACAGTGCTACCTGCTGGACCTCCTGATCCGCCTCCCGCTACCACCATGTAGGAAACTTTGTTGTTGGCTGGTGCTACTGCTAATTGAGATACAGTAAAAGTTCCGTCTGCTGTAAATGTATGAATCTTAAAATCACCTGATGTTGTTTCAGTTCCACCAGTTGCCGTTATGAAAGCAGGTTGCATAGTTGCATCATTTCCTGCTGTTGCTGTAACCCAACCTTGTGATGAACCTGAATAAACTATTCTTAGTCCACCTCTATCTGTGGTCATAAGTAAATCTTGACAACCACCTTTTATTTTAGATCCGTTTCTACCAATTGTAATTGCATTACATGATGCACAACCTGTTGAATCAACAACAATTAATTCATCTCCCGTTGAAGGTGATGCCGGTAAAGTTACTGTAACTGACGAGCCTGTGTTGATAAAAAAACCTTTTCCTGCTGTAGCTGTAAAAGGGGATGTTTTTGTTGTTGTACAAAAAGATAAACCAAAACCTGTAGCTGTTCCACAGTTTTGTAATGTAGCACCCGATGGAATAGTTAGGGTGTCCCCTGATTCTCCTAGTTGAATTGAGTTACATGTTCTAGGAGTTATTTTATTTACTTTAACAGTACTCATAATTTACCTAATTTTGAAATCTATATCTTAGTATTACTATACCACTCCCTCCAGCTGCTCCACTACCTGGAGGACTTGCAGGTGGTGCATATCCGCCGCCACCTCCGCCACCGCCAGTGTTAGCACTTCCAGCCGCACCAGCCATAGTGCCTCTATCAGTTCCTCCTCCGTCTCCACCACCGCCTGTTCCACCAGCTCCTTTTACGGCTGGACTTGGGGGACCATAACCTGATCCACCGCCACCACCAGAAAAAGATGAAGGTGTACCTGTAATTACTGTAGTTGCTCCCGCACCACCGTCTGATGCCGCAACATTACATCCCGAAGGTGTGTTAGCTCCTGCTGCTGTAGCACCACCGCCTCCTGAAGAAGCGTACCTTCCTTGAGAATTACCTCCAGCATTACCTTGAGGTGGTGATACAGGAGGTGTATTTCCTGCACCGCCTGATATTGGAAGAGAACCTGGAGATACGTAACCAGTTGAACCACCACCTGAACCACCAGCAACTCCTGGTGCACAAGGTGCTGAACCTGTTGTACCGCCGCTACCTCCACCTCCCGCGGAAGTTATTGAACTAAAAATTGAATTTGCTCCACTTGATCCTTTTACAGGTGCGCCTGGAGTTCCTGCTGCACCGCCTGCTCCAACTGTGATTGGAAAAGCGGAAGCTGTTACTGCTAAACCATCAGGTGCTACTAACGGTGATGCTGTATAAGAATCAAAAGTTGTTGCTTTACCTTCTCTATAACCACCACCTCCTCCACCACCAGAAGAATTACCAGAATTATATGCAGCTCCTCCACCACCTGCTACCACAACATAACTTACTTTATTAGAACCAGCAGAGTTACCAGCTGAACTTACACAAAAAGTTCCACTTGATGTAAACGTATGAATTTTAAAATCTCCACAAGTGGCAACTGTATTTCCTCCTGTAGCAGTGATATAAGACGCTCCTAATGAACCTACTGAATCATCATTAACTGCTTTCCAACCTTTAGTTCCATCAACGTAAACTAATGAAACTGATGTTCCGTTTACGCTTAAAGTAGTGTTGGAACAATTACCACACATCTTGGAACCATTTCTACATAATGTAACATTGTTACAAGCAAAAGTTCTACCGTAGTCATTAACTGCAACGATATCACCTGCTGATGGTGAACTTGGTAGAGTTACAGTAACAACTCCACCTCCTGTATTAACAAAATATCCTTTACCATTTTCTGAGGTAAAAGGCGAAGTCTTTGCAGTTGTGCACCAGTTTACAGTTCCTGTTCTGCCAAATCCAGTTTGTGTAGCACCACAAGCTAAATTAACAGCAGTGCCTGGTCCACCTATTTCTATTGTGCTTCCGTCAACTTTTTCTATTTTATTTACTTTAATTGTACTAGTCATTATTGAAATTTATATCTTATTATTACTACTCCTGAACCACCTGCTGCACAACCAGCTCCACCACCACCAGTATTTGCTGTACCTGCTGTTGGTGTTCCACCTTTAATAAAATTTCCTCCTCCACCTGTGCCACCTGATGCTTGAGGCTGTGGATGTCCTGCTTTTAAAGAACCACCGCCTCCTCCAGCATAAGCTACTGGACTTGCTGTAATGCTTGTTGTTGCGCCTGCTCCACCACAACCTGAACCTGCACAAGATGTTGGTTTACCACTAACACCTGCAACTGTTGCACCACCTCCTCCACCTGAACCTGTACAAACGGCTGGCGCACCACCAGGTGCTCCTGCTCCTCCAGCAAAACCTTGAGCTGGACTTACTGGTGGAGTGTTACCACTACCAGCAGAGCCACCTCTTCTTCCACCACCGCCACCAGAACCACCGTTTGCTCCTGCAGTTCCAGGAACTGAATTACCTGTTCCACCTCTGCCACCTCCAGCAGAAGTTATTGTACTAAAAACTGAATTAGAACCATTACAACCATTGTAAGTTGGAGAAGTTCCTTTTGCACCTCCTCCACCAACAGTAATAGGATATGTTTGAGCTGATACTGTTATTGGAGTTGCTCCATTTAAAGGAGAAGCAGTATAAGAATCTTCTGCTCCTTTATTTTCTCTAAAACCACCAGCTCCTCCACCTGCTCCATTATCTCCAGCTCCACCGCCTCCTCCAGCTACCACTACAAATGAAACATCATTTAAAGGTGCTGAATTAGAAGCAGAAGAAACAGCAAAACATCCACTTGCAGTAAATGTGTGTATTTTAAAATTTCCTGAAGTTGTTTCTGTTCCACCTGAAGCAGATATAAAAGTTGTTCCTGTTATATTTGATGTAGAGTCTTGAATATCTTGCCATCCTTTTGTTCCATCAACGTAAATTAAAGTTACTGATTGTGATTCTGTGTTTAAAGTTGCATTTTGACATACACCATTAATTTTTGATCCGTTTCTACATACTGTTACACTATTATTATCCCAAGTGTTTGAGTAATCTTTGAATGCAACAATGCTTCCTGCAGTGGGTGAACCTGGTAATGTAACAGTTACAGCTCCGCATGCTGTATTAACAAAAAATCCATTACCACTCGTCGCAGTAAAAGGTGAAGTCTTAGCAGTTGTACACCAACTAACTGTACCAACCCCTCCTATTGATGAACCTGATGCAAGGGATACTGTTTTACCTGAACTACCTAAAGTTAAGGTAGAACCACATTGCACATCTATTGCATTTACTTCTATTTTACTCATTATATTACTACCAACGTTCCGGTTACAGTTACTGTTGCGCTAAAAGTTACAGGACCAGCTAACACAGCACTTTCTATTACCATAGGTCTAGTAAAAGCTGCTGCGTGATGGTGTATGCTAGTTTCAGCTGCTCTATCACCTATATAAACCTGTTCATTTATCTCAGCCATTTATTCTCCTTATGTACTAATTGCATCTACACGGCTTAACCAAACATCTACACTTGATGCAGTATTGGCTTGACCTTTCAATACATCTCCACTGTTTAAAACTATTTTAGAACCACCTTGCACAAGTTCTACAGAACTTGATGCGGGCAAAGCTAAATCTTTAACGATGTATCTCAAAGTTCCAGAACCATTATCATCTATAAAGACACTAACGGTCACTGCACTTGTTAAGACATTGGCAAGTCTAATTCCTACAACAGCATCGTCAGAGTTAGCTGTTAACAAAGTCGTTGCCGAGTTTGTTATCTGTGCTCCCGATCCTTCAAAATCTTGTGCCATTTATCCTCCTATAATGCAATCGCCATTGCGGTTGCAAATCCTTTACTGGCTGCATTTTGCACTTCGCCAGAGTTATCTAAAAATACTGCTTTACTCGCNGGTAAAGTACAGAAAACGTCTTTTGTACCACCNGNAAAATCAACTANNGAATCACTATTAGATGACGATATTACACTCGTTCTTGATAATGTGTCTGGTGTTGCATCTGTTACCGTTCCAATACCAACTTCAAACTCTGCTGTACCTTGATTAAAGATAGCATAATAAGTTGTGTTAGTATTTCCGATACCAGCTACAAAAGTCTCAAAACCAGTTTGAGCACCGGCAAGATNTAACGTGCCAGTTCCAGTTGTTGTGCTAGTTTCTTTTACTCGATCATTAATTACAAAAGCCATATACTTCTCCTATTACGATGTTAAACTTATAATCGCATTTNNTGGTGTACTTGGATCAGGAAACGCAATAGTGAAATCACCATTGGTTGCNGTCTTTGTTCCACCAAAATCCAAAATTACAACTAATTTATCAGATTTATCATCNTTATAAATTGCTCCAAACGCAGCAGAAAAAGTTGCGCTTGAGAAAGTTAAGTTAGCAAAGTCAACANTTGCAGTNGCAGTTGANGANNCTACCGCNTGACTTGTTAATGCACTTCCTCCAGTTGANTATCCAGCTGCAGAACCAGAAACTTCGTTTCCNGCACCAGATGAATAAGCTGTGCTACTAGTTGTGTATGGATTTGCTGTGTATAAAGCTAATTTAAAAGAATCTCCACCAGACGCAAAGTTGTGCGTTCCTGATAATAACTCTCCTTTAAATGCATTTGGTACAACGTTTGCCATATTTTATCTCCTTATAGTGATGGTGGTTTTGATTTCATAGGAACCCGAATAACACCATCCATGTATTCGTCCCTTCTTCTTAGTCCTTGTTGCTCTAAAGCATAAGACTCTAAAGCTTGTGTATAAGACTGCTGATAGAAATTTAACATATCTGCAGGACCTTTCAAGTACCCATATACTTCTACCAAAGAAGAATACAAAAGTAAATCTTCGTATTTGTTACTTAAATCGGTAGTCTGAGAATCTGACGTAGTTATGCTAGTAGGCTGTTTTGTATAGGCCAAAGTTATAGCATATTGTTGATCTGGAGTAGGGGCTACTACCCAAAACTGCTCATCCCAGTTAGCATAATACTTAGGAAAACCAGACGAATTAGAGGGTGTATTATAATACTCCGCCATAAAAGAGGTATCTCTTTTTTCTAAATAAACTTGTTTTGCTGGAGAGGTAGAATTATCAGCTAGCTGAACGTATCTAATTGCCCTAAGATCTGTGGGTATAGTTACATATCTGTTACCTGTTGCCAATACAGAAGTCGCATATTCTCTTTCTTCGTCCGTATCCACAGCTCTATAAACTTTATTCTCTGCTTTCTTAACTAAAGAAGTTAAAATAGAATCAGACAAAACGTTACTGTCTACTTCTGTATAATTTCTAATATCTGTTTTTAAATCTGAATATGTATATGCCATTATGCTTCTATAGTTATTGGACCAACTGAACAGCCCAATCCTCCTCCTGATACTCCTCCCTTTGTAGCAGTGTTTGTGTCTACTGTAAAATGGAAAAAATTCGCAACCGAAAAATCACTCGTATCCACGGCATCGTTTCTGTAAAGGCCTGTGGTAATTGTGTATCCAGCTGCTTTAGCTATATTAGATCCTAGTATCCCATCAAAATCTCCTGGGTTTGCAAAAGCAAAAACAGGATTGGTTGAAGTTCCAGTTCCTGGTGATGTAGTTGGTTGACCTCTAAATCTTTGTGTAGTTCCACTTGTTAATCCATGTCCTGGAAAAGAAACATTAATGATTGAAGAACCAGCTTGATATGTTTCAAAACCGTTTTCAGGTATCATTCTTATAACTGTAGGAGCTATTCTTGATGGTCTTACATTTCTTAAAGATATTGCATCGCCGTTCATAGGCTTTGGTTCTAATTGTGGTTGCTTTGGTTCAAACTCAGATATGTGTACTAAAGATCCGTTCCATTCTCTTACCATCTCTGTGTAAGGGAACTCTAATCCTGATCTATCAGATATTGCTTTTGCATATTTACCAGTTGCGTACTTTGCCATTATGAACTTGGGTAATAAGCTTTAGGTGTAATNTAAGTGCTAGAAGCTGACCCATCCTCCTGTAATGCTCTTTGAAATTCGTCTTCGTAATATAATTTTAATTGTTGAGATCTTTCTGGTGTATATTTTTGTGATAAATAAAAAGCTAAACCTGCACACATACAAGGGACAAATCTGTATGGAACATTAACTACATCATCATAATTACCTGCATCTTGTATTCTTTTAGTNTAATAAAAATGTATTTCTTTTGATGCGTTTGTAGNATCAGGNGTNGGATAAATATGTAATCTAACTTTATCTACAAATCTCTCTACCCAATATTGATTAGGTGTTCCNTGAGATAATTTATTTGAAAAACCTGCGTAAGTAGATCTATCTACTTTTGTCATTGGAGAATCAGATTGTGTTGTCTGTCCTCTATTGTTTCTTAGTTGTGCTTCTAATATATCAGATAAACCATAAAGATTATTTGTAGGAGCTGTAGTTGCACTTGAACCATCACTACTTGCTCTAAAGAAGTCGTAATCAGATTGTCCTTGAACTAAATCAACATTAGTTTCATCCACTTCCCAATAATGTAAGCCTCTGTTTCCCCATTCTTGTAATAAAATATTTAATGATTTTCTGGCAGATTTTAAATGATATCCCGTTACGTTTTGATAGCCTAGTCTTTCATAAGCTTCTTCTACCACATCATCTACAGGAAAACTTTTTTCAAAAGTCGTTGTTTCAGATGTAGCGCCACCAGATAAAGTGTACGCTGCAGCACCCATCCCACTGTGATTTGAACAATAGTAATATAAAGTTGGGGCAAAAGAAGCCACAACTATTGTTGTATTAGCACCGCTAGTTCCTGGTGTTCCTGTAGTAGTTACACCTGTTGTGTACTCTGTTCCACTAGCATGTGTGCCATTGGCTGTTGTAGAAAAACGTAAAGGATGTGTACCACCTTCACCATTTGTGGAATCACTTTGATCAAATATATAAGTATTACCTTCTACAAGGTTTATATCAGGGCTAACCGTACCGTTTAGGTAAAATTTATTACCTGTACCATATTGGTTAGTCCCCGTTGCTACGGTTACTGTGTAAGTTATAGTAGCCATTTAAACTCCTAGCCGTCAAAGTATATTGACAAACCTACTACTGCTGACGCAGTGGCTTGCATATAACATCCATCTGGAAAACGAATACCATCATCAGGTATGTAAGGATCAATAAGATCATTTCTTACGTATTCTGTATGTTGAGTTGTTCCAGACTGACTTCCATTCTTAAAGTTTATGTGACCTGCACCTGCTCCATTACCACTCATTCCTCTGATTCTAGTCGCACCTGCGAAAAGAGTTCCAGTAGCTGCACCATCTTTTACACCAGCAGAAATATCTGTAGTGATTGCACCGTCTGAAGTAATACTTGTTACAGTTAAAAACGTGCCAGTTACATCTACAGTGTTAGCATTAGGTCCTGTTTTAGTTACAGTTGCTGCAGCCCCGTTAGCGTCTGTTCCAACTATAGTAAACGTTCTACCAGAGTTGTTAGCACTCGATGTTAAAGTTATTGTTTGTGCGTTTACAAACTCTCCAACGTCAATGACTAAACTTTGAGCTGTGCCTGAAGCAGAAACCATAGAAGTATGAGTTCCTTGAACAAATCGTTTCGATTTAATATCTGTTGCCATGTTATCTCCTTATGGGTGTGGGTGAGTATCAGAATCCAAAGGGTTCCGCTTTTCTCACCCACATAATTATTAGTTTGTGTTATTAACTTGCTGTGTCCAGTAAACGTTTAATACTGCTTCTCCAGCAGTTAAAGCGTCATCTGTTTTCGCAGTGATAATAACGGCTTTGTCCATCTCGTAACCAGATGCATCATCGTCTGAAAC
>FUFK010070239.1_pt1 | contig 14311 bp, 19 predicted proteins | sample 1021851 | NCBI WGS metagenome assembly FUFK01 (sample SAMEA51879418, study PRJEB19060) | metagenome | reverse complement strand
GCCGGAATTGTGGCAGGGTGACCTTGTGCCGTGTTGTAAAGGGTGCAATAGTCGAATGGGTGCTAAGATCGTCAATGACAGACGTAGGAAGCATAAAAGGTCTAGAGAATGGTAGATAAAGACATTGAACGATTATTAGCCAGGCAGGACAGTTACGAACCTACTGCCGCTATGCGCGCTGAAGCTGAACGTGGGTTAGCGTGGCGTCGTGAATATGGCAGGGGCGGTACTGCTGTGGGCGTAGCCCGTGCTCGTGACATAGCAAACGGTAAGAACCTAAGCGCTAGCACAGTACTACGCATGTTTAGTTTTTTATCTAGGCATGAGGTCGATAAGCAAGGGCAGGGCTTTAACAGGGGCGAAGAAGGTTACCCTAGTGCTGGGCGCATAGCGTGGGCATTATGGGGCGGCGACCCTGCTTTTACTTGGTCTAGACGTATACGCAACAGGCTACAAAATGACGACACCTAACGCACGACATAGAGAAGCCGCCGAAATAGTACTGGCGACTGTACCGCAGGCAAACGCCAGCCTATGCGTAGCGTTACGCGCAATAGCGGACGCGTGGGACAACGTAGAAAAAGGTTTATATGACGAAAAACTTATTACGGGATTGTCGGTGCAGTTGTTTAAGTGTTTGGACCGTTTGGGCATAGAAGCCGATCATGACGTATGGGAAGACCTAAGCAGGGAGCTGACGCGTTAATGTCGTATAAGTGTGAGATGTGCGACAACTGGGCTACACGTTGGGCGCTATGCGATCACTGTTACGCCTACATGAATCACCCTAGCTATCAGTCAACGTTAAAAGAATACAAGGTACATGATGAAACCGGCACGTTGGGCGACTGAACGAAACCCAGACCGTTTAACGCACGGCGCACAGTTAGCGAAAGTAGCCGAACAGTTAGGTTTTGAGTTGTTCGAGTGGCAAAGGCAAGTAGCGGACGTAGCGCTAGAACTAGACGCAGAAGGCAACTACCACTACAGAACAGTAGGCGTAACCGTAGGCAGACAAAACGGCAAAACAGCACTAGCCGCCATACGCGCCGCCCTAGAACTACTGAAGCCCGGCACTGTCACGATTTACACGGCACAGGACCGTAACCTAGCAAGACTACGATTTGACGAGCATGTAGAACTATTAATGGGTACACCGTTTGCGAAACGTGTCAAGCGTTATGTACGCGCTAACGGGCAAGAAGCCTTATACATGAACAACGGTAGCCAGTATCGAATTGTTACGCCGTCAGCGCAAGGCGGTAGAGGACTAACCGTAGATTGTGCAATAATCGATGAGGCGCTGACGCATGATTTAAGGTTAGTTGCCAGTTTACAGCCGACTATGGCGACGAAAAAAAGCGCGCAAATGTGGCTAACCAGCAATGCCGGTAATGCCTATAGCACCATGCTTCAACACTACCGCAAACTAGGGCATGCCGGTAACCCGTCACTGTGTTGGCTTGAATGGGCGGCGGCAGAAGACTGCGACATACACGACGAGCAAACATGGTACGAAGCAATACCCACACTGGGAGAAGACAAAGGCGTAACAATAGAAGCCGTACGCGAAGCTGTACAAACAACAGAACCGCTAATCTTTATGTCAGAATGGCTAAATATATGGCATAGCCTGAAAAGCCAGACCGTTATCGACCCTGAACAATGGGCGGCGCTACAACGCGACGACATACAAATAGGCAGTTACATGGTATTTGGTGTAGACGTAAGCCCGGACAGGGACAGGGCAAGCATCGGGGCGGCTGGTCTTAGCGGCGCATACACCGCCTTAGAAGTTATCGAGTCAGAAAACCGTATTGGCTGGCTAAAAGACCGCATACTACAACTACATCAAAAGTGGCGTATGCCGTTTGTTATAGACTCAGGCGCCGCCGCAAGTAGCCTCATAGGTGAGTTAGAAGCCGAAGGCATACACGTTATACCCATCAACATGCGTCAGTACGGGCAGGCATGCGGTAGTTTCTACGATGCTGTGCAAGACGGCACAATATCGCACATGGGCGACATACGCTTACAGCACGCAATCGAAGGCGCAACGAAACGCAAACTAGGCGAACAATGGGCGTGGTCACGCAAAACCGCAGACAACGTAGACATAACACCGCTTGTAGCCTGCACTATTGCCCGGTACGCATTAACTAACAACCTAGCCAACCCAACACCAAAGGTTGCTATACACTAACCATAGGACAATATAGAGTATGATAGAAAAAAAATACCTAGCCTTAGCGCTAGAACTAACCGGCGCAACAGCAATCTGTTACGCAATATACCTAATCTTAAACCTAGCCGCCTGCCTAATCGCTGGCGGCATAGTAGCAGTACTGATAGGGGCGGCATTGGAAAACAGTAAATGATAATAAACAGCCTACTAGGACGGCAAACACGCAGTACACAAATAACCCTGCCAGACCGTTACCTACCACCACAAAGCCTAACAGGTGGGCTAAACGTCACCGAAGGCACAACACTGTCGATACCGGTAGCGTACCGTTGCGTACAACTTATAAGCGACAGCATAGGCAGTTTACCGTTCGACGCATACAGGGACGACCAGCGCCTAGACCCGACACCAGCAATACTACGACAACCAGACCCCAACTTTACNCGCATGGANACAATAGCNAGCGCCGTTAGTTGTNTAGTCATGCGNGGCAACGCCTACTTTCTACTAGGCAACACAGACCGAAACAACTTTTATCAAACCGCTGTTCTGTTATCCCCTGACGCTGTGACGGTCCAGATGCTTGACGATGGTCAGATCATCTACAAGGTGAACCGGAACACATACGACGCATCGCAGATATTGCATATAAGGGGCGGTGTCATATCCGCAGGCAATATCATGGGCGCTGGACCGTTACAGTTGCAACGCAGAACACTAGGTTTAAGCCTGGCTGGTGACGAATCAGCTAGTGAAATGCACGTTAATGGTAGTATCCCTAGCGGTGTTATTAATTCACCGCAGGAACTATCACAGGACGAAGCAAAAGAACTTAAAAGCGCATTCTTACAGGCGCATGGGGGACGGCAGAAAAGCCCAGCGGTTTTGAGTGGCGGTCTAAGCTACCAGCCGCTGAGCTTCTCCCCTGACGACCTACAACTACTAGAATCACGCCGCTATTCAGCAGAGCAACTGTGTACAGTCTTCGGGGTGTATCCACATATGGTGGGAGTCTCAACACAGGGAGACTCAAAAACGTACAGCAACGTCACACAAGACAATCGCTCATTTGTCACCTACACACTACGCGGCTACATGTCACGCATAGAACAAGCATTCAGCCGACTACTACCACGCGGACAAGTAGCGTTATTTGACACGGACGACTTCCAACGCGCAGACCGACGCGAACGCTTTGAAGCACACAAAATAGGGATAGACAGCGGATTTTTAAGCGTGGACGAAGTGCGCCGCATAGAAGACCTACCGCAAGAAGAAACGATTGTTGAGGTGACAGAATGAGCGAACTAGAAACACGAACAATAGAATTTAGCGACTTAGAAACACGCAACGACAACGACGGACATCATATTGTAGGTCTCGTAGCTCCGTTTCAGTCACGTTATGACACGGGACGATACATTGAGACACTTTCAAGCGGCGTATTCGACAAGTCGATCAAGGAAAGAGGCAATAGGATACCCTTGTTGGAGCAACATGATACACAACGCCACCCAATAGGAATGAGTGTAAGCTGGGAGAAAACCGCTACAGGGTTAATAGCCGATTTTAAGCTGGCAGGCACCGCTAGAGGTGAAGAAGCCCGCACACTAGCAGAAGAAGGCATGGTAACAGGCTTATCAGTAGGCTTCATACCGGTACGCAACAAAACAACGCAAGTAGACGGCAGACAGCATGTGCAACGCTTAGAAGCGAAATTAGACCATGTAGGGCTTGTGACGCAACCGGCGTATCAAGAAGCGCAAGTACTTAGCACTAGAGCATACGACCCTGATGACGAAGAACTCGTACCACGTCTAGCGCGTTGGCGACATCTTTTAACTAATCCTTGAACTTACACAATCCGTNGGTTACAATCAGGCTTATATCCGCGCCGTATGCTACGCCGTTGTAATCCAACACCTAGCAAACACCCAGATAAATTAATCAAAACTATTATTTGGAGATAATCTAATGAAATTACTCGATTCACTTATCGAGGAAAGATCACAGATTTCAGAAGCGCAAGAAGGTTTAGTTAACCGTGCCGCTGACGAAGAACGTGATTTGACCGAAACAGAAGACGCTAGTCTTAAAGACTTGGCAACAAGAGCTGTAGAGCTTGACGCAAGAATACAAGAACTACGCGACGTACAAACCGCTAATTTGGAAGCCGCTAAACTTCGCGCTGAAGTAGCCGCTACTGATGACAGCGAAACACGGGCAGTAGGAAATGTAGTCGTTACAAACGAACCACTAACCTACAATGAACACAATCGTAGCGTGTCTTTCTTCTCTGACCTTTACAACATGCAATACAACAACGACATTGAAGCCGGTGACCGTATTAGGCGACACAGGCAAGAAATGGACGTTGAACTACGTGACGGCACAACCGCAAACTACGCCGGGCTTGTCGTTCCACAGTATCTAACGGAACTAGCCGCCGAGCTTGCACGAGCAGGGCGACCATTCGCCGACCAGTGCACAAGCCTACCTTTACCCGATGACGGCATGACAATAAACATTAGTCGTGTAACCACCGGTAGTAGCGCCGCCGCACAAGCCGCCGAAAACAATGCAGTATCAGAAACAGACATTGACGACACCCTACTTACCGTAGACGTTCGCACAATCGCTTCTGGTCAGCAAATATCACGGCAAGCAGTTGATCGTGGCACCGGCATAGATGCACTTATTGCCGCTGACATGATGGGCGCAGTAGCAACAGTGTTAGAAGACCAAGTACTTAACGGTTCAGGGTCATCAGGCAACTTGCTTGGACTTTCAAACATTAGCGGTATCAACAGTGTTACTTACACTGACGGGTCACCTACAGGCGCTGAACTCTACAGCAAGATAGTAGACGGCATACAACAGATTAACAGCAACCGATTTGCAGGCGCTGATCTTTTGGTAATGCACCCACGGAGATTAGCTTTTATGCAAAGTCAGACAGATTCTAGTGGAAGGCCCCTTGTNGTACCTACTCAGAACGTGCCACAAAACGCTATGGGNACNGGACCAGTTGCAGGNTACGGTGTNACAGGCGCCAGCGTTGCAGGTCTGCCAGTAGTTACATCAGGCAAGATATCAACTGGTGCAGGTTCAGGCGGCAACGAAGACGTNATCTTNATTGTTCGACGTGCCGACATGCTNCTATTNGAAGACAACACACAACCAGTAATGGTAAGAATGGACCAAACAGCAGGCTTAAACCTCACAGTTACGCTTGTTGCATACCAGTACGCTTGCTTTGTTGGTGGACGCTACCCAGCATCTATCAGCATGATCAGCGGTACAGGATTGGTAGCTCCTACCTTCTAAATTGAGTCTTGAGGGGCGGCACTGGTAGCCGGTGCCGTCTCTCACCTCTCAGAAAGGAACATATGTCGAAATCATTATGGGAAAAACAAGCACCTAGCCGAGTAAGCAAACCAGCGAAGAAGGCACCAGCGAAGAAGGCACCTGCTAAGAAGGCATCTGCGAAGAAGAAGTAGGCAATGCCCAATTACACAACGCAAAGCCTAGTAAAAACCTATCTTGGCATACCTTCCGGCACGACCAGTGAAGATACGGCGATAGATAACGCAATAGCGGCCGCAGAAGCCGAAATCGACCAAATCACAGGGCGCACATTCGTAGTGCCCGGCGGTGCTACAGCAAAAACGTATGTAGCATACGACGACTACACCGTATACGTAGACGATATTGCTAAAACTGACGGCTTGATAGTTAAAGAAGATACGACGCTTGACGGCACCTACGATACAACGCTAACCATTACCACAGATTACGTTCTAGACGGCAACACAGCCCCATACAGGGTAATTAGGCGTGTAGACGGTGACTCATTCACTAGAGGGCGTTACGGGCGCCCTACAGTGCAGATAACGGCGTTTTACGGTTATGCAATGACTGTCCCAGATCAGGTGAAGCAATGCGCGCTAGTGATAGCCGCTAGGCTTTACCAGCGGCGTAGCAGTCCGTTAGGCTTCCAAGCTGGTAGCGTAGACGTCGGCTTCGTTCGCATTTCGAGGACGGACCCAGAAGTAATAGCGTTACTTAGAGGGTTGAAACTACCGGCGGCGGCGTAGTCGTGAATTACGACAACATCAGGGCAGGCATCAAAACACGGTTAGAAGCCGTCAGCAGTCCACNAGCATTTGTTACCGTTTATGACTTCGTACCAGACTTTCTTACACCACCCTGCGCTATAGTCGTACCGTCCAATAATGCGATTACGTTTCATGAGGCTATGGGAACAGTAGCCGCTGGGCTAGCAACGTGCCGTTTTGATATTGTGATAGCGGCGCAACGTTTCGAAAGCACAGCAAACCAAGAAACACTAAATGATTATCTTGTAACTGTGCCGACAGCGTTAGAAGCAGATCAGACACTAGGCGGAGAAGCAAAAAGCGTTACGGTTACGAATGCACGCAACTATGGACCCATAAATTTCGGGGATAGTGTATATTTGGGAGTACAGCTAGACCTTGAAACTTTGGTATAAAGGAGAATTATGAGTAAGTACGAAGTGACCAGTGACAACCTTGCAGGACACGAAAAAGGCGACAGCGTAACAGATAAGCAGTTAGCAGGCGCAAACATAGAAGCCCTCATACAGGGCGGACATTTAAAACAAACAAACCCTACAACAAAAAAGGATAAGTAAACAATGGCAGAATTTATGCTAAACGACGCAAGCATTACCATCAATAGCGTTGACCTAAGCAGTTACGTAACTAGCGTAACGTTGTCGCAAAGTGCCGACAGCTTAGAAACAACCGCTATGGGTGACACAGCGCGCACATTTATAGGCGGATTGACAAACGGCACTATTGACATTGACTTCAACGCTGATTTTGCGGCGTCAAAGACAGAAGCAACAATATACCCGTTAGTTGGTACATCAACCGCTGTAGTTGTGAAACCGGCAAGCGGTAGCGTCTCGCGCGACCAACCCAAGTTATAGACATTCAACGTAATAGTTAACGAGTGGGACACGCTTAACGGTTCAATCGGTGAATTGGCAACGCATAGTGTGTCTTGGCAAATAGCAGGCGCCATAACAAAGGCAACGAGCTAGTACGATGCTAGGTTCAGACATCAGGCTACAGGTACAACCGCCGGAAGGCGACGCGTATACAGTGTCAATAAGCCTTAAGACAGCAATAGCATTTGAACGCGAGTTTAAGACAACACTAGCCGGGGCTTTTAGTAACGATCCCAGCATTGAGCATATTTGTTGGCTTGCTTGGACCGCTACACGCGAAAGCGGCAGGGTAGTNAAGTTNTTNGATGAGTGGGTNNGCNCCGANNTAGCAAGANATNACNCTNGTNGANGGNGAACCCGATTTTTTAACAAGCGANCCACAGCATATACAATCGCTNGGTTAGCGCTCATCACCANACAACCTTATACACAGCTTTTAGAATGCGACCCGTACGAGTTACGAGCGTTGACAATGGCGCACAACGACATTGTTAAAGAAACAGAAAGAGCGAACAAGCGAAAAAGGTAACATGGCAAAAGGACCGGGCAGACGACCAGCAGTCACAATAGATGGCGGAAGGCAACTGCGACGTGCTTTGCAAGAAATAGAACACGGCGTAGAAAGCCTTAAAGACATACATTTTGATATGGCGCAAGTAGTCGCTAACAGGGCTAAACAGTTAGCACCAGTCAAAACAGGGCGTTTAAGTGACAGTATTAGACCGTCAGGTACGAAAACCGCTAGTAGGGTGCGGGCAGGGTACAAACGCATAGGTAACTACGCCGGTGTTACACATTTCGGGACGCCTAGCGGCATGTTTCGACGTGGACAAGAACCACAACCGTTTCTATATCAAGCGTTAGAAGATGAAGCCAGAACAGTATTTGACATGTACGACGAAAACCTACAAAACATCATAAAAAAAGGCTTGCGTTACACTAGAAACGTGCAGGCAGAATAATGGCGAAACAGCGCAGTAGCTCAGTAATAAACGTACTCATAGCAGGCGATACTAAAAAGTTTCGCAAAGCGTTAGGTAAAGCAGGCGGACAGCTTGCAGATTTCAGCAAAAAAGTAGGGCAGATAAGCGTAGCTACCGGCGCCGCGTTTGTAGGGATAGGCGCTAAAGCAGTAGACCTAGCCGTAGATTTTGAAGAATCACTAAGCAAAGCACAACAAATCTTTGGTGACGCCGCCGTAGGCATAGAAAACTGGGCTAAAACTAGTGCTACAAGCGTAGGCATGGCACAAAGCGAATATCTAGAAGCCGCTAGCAGTTTCGGTGTATTTGGTAAAGCCGCAGGGCTGAACGGTGACCTACTCGCAGAATTTGCCGACGAACTCGTAACCGTATCCGCTGACGTTGCATCATTTAACAACCTAAGACCAGAAGAAGCATTAGAGAAACTACAAGCAGGGCTTAGGGGAAGTAACGAACCGTTACAAAGCATAGGCGTTTTACTTAACGCCGCTATGGTCGAAGCCAAAGCGTTAGAAATGGGTTTGGGTGACGCTAACGGTGAGATAAGCGAAGGCAATAAGATTATGGCACGTCAAGCGCTTATTTTGGAGAAGTTAGGCGAACAAGGCGCACTGGGTGATTTTGCTAGAACTAGCGGCGGTCTAGCTAACCAGTCGCGTATTATGAAGGCACGTTTTAAAGACTTGGGCATACAACTAGGGCGTGTACTTATACCGATAGCGGAAAAGGTAAGCAGGNTAGTAGGCAAGTTAATAACGTTTGGCGAGAAAATAGCACAAGTCTATGGCGAAAAAGGCTTCAAAGGCGTCATCAAGATGCTAGGCAAGCAACTTATCAAGTTAGCGCCGATCATAAAAAAAGCGGTGGTCACGCTGAGCAAACGCGCAGGCAAAGAAATAGCGAAACTAGCAAATAAATTCGTTGATTGGATTAGACCAAAGATACGCCCGATGCTTTCAAGGCTTCTAGAATTTGTGCAAGCCGCAGGCAACTTTATATTACAGAAACTGCCTTTTATCGCTGATAAAGTAGGACAGTTAGCCGCTAAATTCATTGAATGGATAACGCCACTAACCAAAAAACTACTCGTTAAACTACCGGACATTATTAAAACCATTGTTACATTTATAGTTACTAAGGCATTACCTAAAATAGTAGAAGCCGGTCTGAAACTGGCGTCGCATCTTGTACCTGCGTTGTTGTCATTTGGTCAAGCCGTGCTAGAAGGTGTAGGCAGTATTATTAGTCAAGTTGGCGGCGTTATAGGTCGTGGTTTTGCAAATATGGGTTCTTACGCGTTACAACAGGCAGGCGCNTTTGGCAACAAAATACTAAACGCGATAATGAAACCTATTAATTTTGTGGGTGGTTTAGTAAGCGCCGCACTTAACACAGTAGTAGACACATTTAAGAGCGTGTACAACACGTTAGCGGACCTATGGAACAACAGCATAGGCAAATTTAGCTTTAAAGTGCCCGGTTGGGTTCCTAAATTAGGTGGTAAAGGTTTTGACATGCCAGACCTACCAAAACTAGCCGACGGCGGCATCGTTACCAGTCCTACCGTAGCCATGATCGGCGAAGCAGGACCAGAAGCCGTTATACCTCTTAACAAAATGGGTGCAATGGGAACAACGAACATAACTGTAAACATGCCAGTAGGGTCAAACGGTGAAGACATCGTTAGAGCGTTAGAACGCTACACACGACAACAAGGCAACCTACAACTACCAGTAAGCAACACGGTCAGACGATGACAGTTACAACAGCATGGGTAATACAGGGCATGACTATAGACAGCGGTAGCGTCGTGTTTGAGAACTTTACGACACGCACACAAGGATTAAGCATACGTCAGCAGGCACAAGTAGGCAGATTTGGTACTAGTCACGGGCAACTACAATTAGACAATCAAGACAACGCCCTTACACCTAGCGGCGGTGGTAGTTTACAAAACTATGATTGGTTTAACGCCGTGTACAAATTTAAGGTACAGAGCACGCTAGGCGGTAGCACACTAGAAAGCGACGTATGTTTTATGGTATGCACAGACATACGTTTCGATGATGACGGCACTAGATCAGTAGCAATACTGACACTAGCCGACCCGTTCATATACGCCGCACGCGACCAAGTAACAAACATAAGCCTAAGCAGTCCCGTTTATGATTCATTAGACGAAATAATGTTAGACATAGTAAACGGGTACAGTAGTGGCGGTGACTCAATAACAGCGGTAGCGTTTCCACGTTTCGCCGCCGCCGCTGATTCACAAATGACTATAGAACGTGGCAACAACGACATAACCGTAGCATCACCAGCCGACGACATAGACATAGGCTACACAGGCAAGCTACAAAGCCTAGAAAGCGGTAGCGCTAGGGATTACATTAACAATCAAGTGCTACCAACAGGACCAGGATTAGCGTTCCCGGCTAATGTAAGTACTTCTGGGTCGGGTGCTAGTACAAAGTTTGATTTCAATGCCTTCTACATAAACAGGAAGCTAACGAGGGAAGAAGTAGGCGGCAACGACAAATTTAAGAAATATATTTTTAACGAAAACGGTAGCGCAGGCGTGTACCCAATTATGTTTGCTTCGACACAATTTAACAGTGCAGAAGTCAGCAATCAGGCAACAGTACAGGATCAGGGCGCTAGCGGTGACGCAGTAGTAAGCAACAACACGACAAGCCAACAGGGGCTGGGCGTACGGTCAGTAAATTATTTAAACGTCATATTGCCGCAGGCTACGCCGTCACAAACAGCGAAAACAAACGTAGCGGATTGGTGGACGACACGTTACGACACGGTTAGTTTCGTAACGCAACAGATAACGACGTCACTAGCCGCCATAGAACCACACATAGACACAAGTTCGCAGAACACTAACTTTACTGATTTGTTGAGCGGTGACGATTGCTTATGGACGTATGCGGAAGTAACGCTGACACCTACGGGCGGTAGTAGCGCTAAAACGTATAAGTGTGTCATTGTTGGGCGTCAGATAGATGCAACGCCTTTAGATACAAAAATAACGTTTGATCTTGTAAGCGCTATAGATAACCAAAGCATAAAGCTAGACAATAGCGATATCGGACTTTTAGACACATTTAGGGTAGGGTAGACGCATGACAAATCCATTTGATTTTAGCTCAGGCGCCGTATTAACAGCGGCACAACTAAACGCAATAGCAGATTTTGAAGCAAAAACGCCAAGCTGGGAAACAGGAATAACAGCAGGTAGCGCAACGCAGGTACTAAAAGTTGCACAAGTAAACGAAATTTGCATGTTTGAGCTTTCATTTCAAGCGGCAAGCGACACAAGTTTTAGTACGAGCGCAATCAAATTAGATTTAAGCAATTCGTCAATGCCTGCCAGCGCATCAGAACTAACCTATGCGGTAGTAGGCGGTGGCTGGTGTCGTCCCGATGGTAGCACTATCTACGCATTACAAACTGTTCTAAATTCAGGAAACATTTTAATGTACGCACAAAAACACAGCACAGGAACATATACAGGCGTTACATTTCTAAAAAATTCAGTACCGGACACTTGGACCACAAGCGGTAACTTCTACATACAAGGAATATACAGAACAACATGATTATTGATTTAGACGCATTTTTAGCGCCATCAGGCAACGAAAACACATATTTATTAAATCGAATGCGGCAAGAACGCGACATACTTTTAACACAATCTGATTGGACACAAATGCCAGACAGCCCACTAAGCGACAGCAAGAAACAAGAATGGGCAACATACAGGCAAGCATTGAGAGATTTTCCCAGCACTTGGACGCCATCAGACACCGCCAATTACCCAGATCAGCCGTCATGAGTAGCATTCTTACACGCAAACAATGGGGCAGTCGAGGACCAAAAAGCCGATTTAGTTACTTAAATAAGAAGCGTGTTGTAGGTATCGCTGTGCATCATTCAGGCGTCAAAAACGGACCTAAAGGCGTCACAGCGGTAAAGGCATTTGAACGGCACCACATGGACGCTAACGGGTGGAACGCCATTGCATACAACTGGCTAATCGACGAGGAAGGCGTCATATATGAGGGTAGGGGCGCAGGTGTCGTATCAGCGGCTACACGCCCATACAACAGTCGCACGGAAAGTATTTGCTACACAGGTGACGGCTACAAAGCTATACCAGAAGCTACAATAGAATCGTTTGAATGGCTGATAGCTGACATACAGAAAAGGTACAGCAACAAACTATGGGTAAAAGGACACAGGGAACTAGCCAGCACGAGTTGTCCCGGCAACGTCTTATTTGATTGGGTGCAAGCGTATCGTAGCGGTACAAAAGTTGTACAACCAACAAAAAAGCCAGCGCCTAAAAAGCCAGCAAAAACAACACGCTTAGTGAAGCAGGGTAGTCGAGGCGCTCACGTTAAAATGATGCAAACACAACTAAACAAAAACCGTTTTAAGCTAACAGTGGACGGTATAGCAGGACCACAAACCATAGGCGCACTAAAGAAATACCAACTAAGAAGCGGTTTAGTCGTAGACGGGCTATGCGGCAAAAACACATGGAAGGCATTATATGGCGATTGATATTAAAGATTTATTAGAGCGAGTCATAAGCACGTTCGTACAGGCAACTGTCGGCATGATAGGCGTAGACCAGATCGTAGACATGGGCGTAAGCGAATGGAAACTAGTANTNGGCGCTGGCGGCGCCGCCGTACTCAGNATGTTAAAAGGNTANTTTGCGGCACGCTTTACAGGCAACGACACTTGCTCACTAGTACGGGACAAAACCACTTCATTATCGGCTACTATCAGCGGTGAACAAGAAGGCTAAACCCTTCTACATACTGGCACGATGTGGCTTAGTTGCGACATTGTTGCTTGCATGGGTTGCACCGGCGCAAGCCAACACAGCTACCTGCAACACAAACGAAAACGGGCTACTTGTCTGCAACATAGACGTAACAGACGGCGACGGCGTAGACCTAACCTTCACCATAGAGATTGAAACAACCGTAACCTTTACAACACATACAAGCCTAACCTGTCCAACACATGACCCAGACAGTATCTACGCAGACCCATATCTATATATTTTTGATGATCAAGACAACGTAATAGTAGAGGACGACGACAGCGCCCCTTTTAACGACGGTATAGACAACTTCTGCTGGGACAGCTACATACAAGCAACGCTACAAGCAGGCGATTACCGCCTTAACGCTAACGTATTTGATAACTACTACGGTGTGTACACGCTAGACGTCGAAGGCGTCGCATTACAGGAAGAACAACCACAACCCACACCTACACCTGAACCAACACCAGAACCAACACCAGAACCAACACCCGAACCAACACCCGAACCAACACCCGAACCAACACCCGAACCAACACCCGAACCAACACCAGAACCAACACCAGAACCGACGCCTGAACCAACGCCTGAACCCACGCCACAGCCTACGCCGTTACCGCCCGCCCCTACACCAGTGCCGCCTACGCCAACACCGCCGCCCGTGTTTAGTCCATTTCCTGACGACTGGGTGCCGCCCGATCTTGAAGCAACACCTGAACCACCTGCTTCTGTAACTCCGTTACCAACAGTGGAAGAACCTGTAGAAGACGATCAAATACCAGATTTTCAAGATATAGACGATGACGATGTTTTAGAATTTGATAGATTTGATGACTTGCAAGACACAGAGACAGACCCAGTAGAACCGATAGAAGTATTAGAAGTGGAGACATTAGAAGACACCATAGAAGACGACTATGACATTTTAGACGTATTTACCGATGAGGAACTAGATGAACTAGACACAGAAGAAATACAAATACTTGAAGAACTACTTGAAGACCCAGACATAGACACAGAAATAGTAGAAGACCTAGAAGAAATTTTTGATGAAGAGATAACAGAAGAAGAAATAATAGAACTAACAGAAAACGACGACTACGAAGAACTACCTAGTGAAGCCCGGCAACAAGTAGTACAGGCAGTACAAGAAGCACCAGTAGAAGTACGCGAAACATTTGAAGCGCAAGTAAATGTGTTCAGTAGTAATGATTACGCTAATTATGTGGCTGTAGGGTCACGCATTGACACAGAAGACCGCAAAACAGTTATAGCGGTTACCGCCGCCGCTACCGCCA